>Ga0256841_1001273_pt1 | contig 22444 bp, 15 predicted proteins | sample 356308metaG_FD_185971 | JGI IMG/M metagenome (GOLD analysis project Ga0256841, IMG submission 185971) | Hydrothermal vent microbial communities from Mid Atlantic Ridge, Atlantic Ocean - 356-308 | ecosystem: Environmental > Aquatic > Marine > Hydrothermal vents | place: Atlantic Ocean: Mid... | reverse complement strand
ATTTGCAGATATTCGGTCAGTATGGGGTTCATAAGATGTTCCAGCCACACAGTGGGATGGACACCGAACAAAGCATAGTCTATTTTAATCAGGGAAGCATCCAGATCATGGGGACGAATGGCATGAACCAGATAATGCAGTTCGGCAAAATTGAAGGGTACGATAAGGATCGGATTCCAGAAGCGTACGAATGTAAACAGGCGATTGGCCGGTCCATAGGGTAAATACCAGAGTAGAAAAACAATCAACAGATGCCCGATTAAGAAAGGGAGCGCATGCGGAACAAGGCTAAGATTAAATAAAAGAAGCACGGAAATAATTAATTGATAGGCTATGGAAAGATCATCCGCCCGGCGCCTATTCCCCAAATAATATTCCGCCCGGGTTATTTTTCCACTGGTGGCTTTAAAGTTATTCTGTATATTTTCTAAAGTATTCATTTAGTTTTATCGTAAATATATATCAATAACTATCTTAAGACCATTTGAAATATAGGTTACAACGGAATATTACCGTGTTTCTTTTGTGGATTGGAATCCGCCTTGTTGTCCAGCATCTGCAGGGACTGGATGATTCGAATCCGGGTCATGGCCGGTTCGATCACTTCGTCTATATACCCTCTTTCCGCCGCAAGGTAGGGATTGGCAAATTTATCCCGGTACTCTTTTTCTTTTTGAGCCAGCATGTCTTCCGGATTTTCACTTTTGGCAATATCTTTTTTAAATATAATTTCCGCCGCCCCTTTCGGCCCCATCACGGCGATTTCCGCTGTGGGCCAGGCAAAGTTGGCATCCGCCCGGATATGTTTGGAATTCATCACATCATAGGCGCCGCCGTAAGCTTTGCGTGTAATGACGGTAATCCTGGGCACGGTCGCTTCGGCGAAGGCGTACAGCAGTTTGGCCCCATTTTTAATGATACCTCCCCATTCCTGAGCCGTTCCGGGTAAAAATCCGGGAACATCTTCCAGCGTCACCAGAGGGATGTTAAAGGCATCACAGAAACGAATAAAGCGGGCGGCTTTAATGGAAGCATCAATATCCAGTACACCGGCGAGATGAGCCGGCTGATTCGCGATGATGGCCACCGCCTGACCGTTAAAGCGGGCAAATCCGATCAGGATATTCCGGGCAAAATCGGGTTGGATCTCGAAAAACGAATCGCGATCCACGATTAATTCGATAATCTCTTTCATATCATAGGGTTGATTGGGATTATCCGGTATGATATCGTTCAATTCAGCAATCAAACGGTCCGCTTTATCATTGCTTTCAATGCGGGGCGGATCATCCAGATTATTAGAGGGCATATAGCTTAACAGACGGCGAATATTTTGTAAACACTCCAGATCGTTTTCACAGGTCAGATGATTCACACCCGATTTGCTGCCGTGGGTATCGGCTCCGCCCAATTCTTCGGAAGTGACCTCTTCGTGGGTAACGGTTTTGACCACATTCGGTCCGGTTACGAACATATAACTGCTATGTTTAACCATCAGGGTGAAATCGGTAATGGCCGGCGAGTAAACGGCTCCACCGGCACAGGGTCCCATAATAGCAGAAATTTGGGGCACAACTCCCGAGGCCAGTGTATTGCGTAAGAAGATTTCGGCATAGCCTCCGAGGCTCACCACGCCTTCCTGGATGCGTGCCCCGCCGGAATCGTTTAAACCGATAATCGGTGCACCGACCTTCATGGCCTGATCCATAATTTTAAGGATCTTTTGGGCATGGCGTTCGGCCAGACTGCCGCCGAAAACAGTAAAATCCTGGGAGAATACAAACACCAACCGTCCATCGATTTGTCCGTAACCGGTAACCACGCCATCTCCGAGGAAGCGTTGCTTTTCCAAACCGAAATCCCGTGAATTATGCCGGACCAGCATATCCAGTTCGACAAAGGTTCCTTCATCCAGCAAATAATCAAGTCGCTCACGGGCGGTAAGCTTACCCTTGGCATGCTGGGCTTCAATCCGTTTTTGCCCGCCTCCCTGCAGGGCTTCGGCTTTCAGCTTTTCGAGTCGGTCTAATTTTTCCTGATGCCCCATGTGTTCTCCTGGCGTCTAAGTATTTTTTTAGTCTCATCTGCCTATTTATTAGGTGAAGGTAAGAAAAAAAAGTTATTCAGTTCAACGATTATATCAATCCGTGTTCCTTAAAGCTATAAAAACTTTTCGAAGTGATTATCAGATGGTCATAAAGGGGAATTTCAAGAATTTTACCGCTTTCCACCAACTGTCGGGTCACTTTCATATCCTGTTGACTGGGTTGTAAGCGGCCGCTGGGATGGTTATGCATGACAATAATTCCTTTGGCCATACTTTTGATCGCGTGATGAAACACTTCGCGGGGATGTACCAGGGAAGAATCGATAATGCCTCTGGTTACTTCCACGTCCCCGATACGGTGCATTCCTGCATCTAACAACAGCACATAGAAGACTTCCTGTTTCAGATGACCGATAAGCGGGCGGTAAATTTTGGCAACTTGTTCCGGATTGGTAAAGGAAAGAATCTGGTGCTCGGCCAGGTCTTTTTGCAGGTGGCGGTAGAGTTGAAAAGCGGCTATTAAAGTTACCGCTTTGGCCGGGCCGATACCCGGAATGGTTTGCAATTCTTTAAGAGAAGCCTGGGCCAGCTTTTCCAGCGACTCGAAGTGGCGTAAGAGTTTTTTGGCCAGATCGACTGCATTTAATTTTCTTGTTCCCTGTCCCAGTAAAATTGCAATCAGTTCGGCAGTCGACACATATTGCGCGCCGTTGCGGATTAATTTTTCTCTCGGGCGTTCGTCTACCGGCCAATCGGTAATCCGGGCCCGAAATTGCCCGGGTTCATTTATACGTGTCATAGTTTGTTAAACGTATAGTGCCATCAACTTATTTTTTGCGCCGGCTTGTGTACCAGTCTTTGATATAGGCAACGGCCTCCGTCAGCGAGGAACCGGGGCCGAATAAACGGCCTACCCCCATTTTCTGTAATTTATGCATATCTTGTTCCCCCATAATTCCACCACCGGTAAGCAAAACATCATCCATACCCTGTTCCTTCATCAGTTTGAGGACTTTGGGGAATATGGTCATATGAGCACCGGACAGGACACTCAGCGCAATCACATCCACGTCTTCCTGGATCGCGGCTTTTACAATCATCTCAGCGGTTTGCCGTAATCCCGTATAGATGACTTCAAAACCGGCATCCCGAAAAGTAGCGGCTACTACTTTGGCGCCTCTGTCATGACCGTCCAGTCCGGCCTTGGCTACCAATACACGAATCTTTTTATCCATTCTATCCTCTTTTACTTTCTATATAGTTTCCCTTTTAAAGGAAAGCCGAACCATGCATTTAACCATTGTCGGTTCATAGTGCATCAGTCAAATTTTATCATTGTTAAAATTCAGCCGGCTCCACATATTCTCCGAAAACTTCTTTCAAGGTATTTATCATTTCGCCGATGGTGGCGTAAGCCTTGGCGCAAGCGATTAATTTCGGCATCAGATTCAGATCGTTTTCTGCGGCTTTTTTTAAGGCATCGAGACAGTGGTTGACCTGTTCGTTATCGCGTTCCTGACGCAGCTTCTTCAGCTTGGAGACTTGCTGTTTTTCAACCTGTTCTGAAATCTGCAATAGGGGAATTTCAATTTTCTCGTTTTCATCCTGAAAAGCATTGACGCCCACGATGTAACGATCTTTGCGTTCGATTTCATTTTGGTACTGATAAGCGGCCCGGGCAATCTCTCGCTGAAAGAAGCCTTTTTCTATGGCAGGAATAACGCCCCCTAAATCCTCGATTTTTCGAAAATATTCTTCCGCCTTCCGTTCCATTTTATTGGTCAGGTCTTCGATAAAATAGCTTCCTGCCAGGGGATCGATCGTATGGGCCACACCGGTCTCATAGGCTAAAATTTGCTGGGTGCGTAAGGCAATTTTTACCGCTTTTTCCGAGGGCAGGGCCAGGGTCTCATCCATGGAATTGGTATGCAGCGATTGAGTCCCGCCCAACACACCGGCCAGAGCCTGATACGCCACCCGAACAATGTTATTTTCCGGCTGCTGAGCCGTTAAGGTGCATCCGGCGGTTTGAGTATGAAAACGTAAAAGCCAGGAGCGCTCATTTTTGGCGCCATATTTATCTCTCATGCGTTTGGCGTAAATACGACGAGCAGCGCGAAATTTGGCAATTTCTTCAAAAAAATCATTATGAGAATTGAAGAAGAAGGATAGACGGGGAGCAAAAGAATCGATGTCCAATCCCCTTTCCATAGCCGCTTCTATATAGGCGAACCCGTCGGCCAGGGTAAAAGCCAGCTCCTGAGCCGCCGTGGATCCGGCTTCGCGAATATGATAGCCCGAAATACTGATAGTATTCCACTGCGGTAAATGTTCCGTACAGTATTCGATCATGTCCACGATGATGCGCATGGAAGGGGCCGGCGGATAGATGTACTCTTTTTGGGCAATGTATTCTTTAAGAATATCATTTTGAATCGTTCCCCGCACTTTATCCAAAGAGACACCCTGCTTTTCGGCAATGGCCACATAAAAGGCCAGCAGAATCATGGCCGGGGAATTGATGGTCATGGAGGTAGAAACCCGTTCAATAGGTATGCCGTCGAACAAAACTTCCATATCTTTTAAAGAACTGATGGAAACGCCGCATACACCCACTTCCCCTTCACTCAGGGGATCATCGGCGTCTCTGCCCATTAGGGTCGGTAGATCGAAGGCCACGGACAGGCCGGTCTGCCCGTTTTTTAACAAGTATTTAAAGCGCTGATTCGTATCCTGCGGCGTACCGAATCCCGCAAACTGGCGCATGGTCCATAATCGTCCGCGGTACATATTGGGATGAATTCCTCTGGTATAGGGAAATTGTCCGGGATAGGAAAGGTCCCGATCATAATCGAAATCCTTAAGCATATCCGGGGTACCCAGGATTTCCACCGCTTCACCGGAAGCCGTGATAAATTTGGCATTCCTGGTGGGCGCTTTTAGCTGAGCTTCCTGCCATTTTTGTTTTCCGTCAGACATAAATACGACACCTTTCTTTGCTATGATATATCTACTTTCGGGTCATTTTCTAACCTGATAATATTACGGAACAGGAAACACAAATACAATAGAAAATATAGAGCTTTACCCGCTTTCCGACTTACGATTTGCCATAATCATATTGAACCTAAGAACTAACCGTTCCTCAAATATACACCGATTACTCTGTTTCACGACTAAGTTGATCCTTTAAATCATTCACATCCCGTCGCATATTCATCAAACCCTGATTGACCGCCATCTGAAAATTCATGTGATTCGCTGCCGAATAAACGAGTTTACGGTCGGTAATCAAAATGTCCAATAACGCTTTGCTGTGTATCCGGGGATGCTTGATATTTCCCTGCAGAGTAGCATAATGAGGATTGTGGCCACCGGCTATGGTTATGGCGGAGAAGGCCAAAGCATCGGCTTCCTTCATAAATTGATAGGCCCGTTTAAAACTTCGTTCCATGAAACGGCTGCTGTGGCAATCCCGGCATACCTTGCGGTATTCCTGGCGAATAAAACGACTATAATCGGGACTTTTTCCGCTTTTATTGAAAAAAAGATTTATTTTTTCACGATACTTCCGCCAGCTTTTATCTTTAGCCGGCAAATCCAATGTCCACAAGATACCCGAAGTCCGTACCCGATGGTCTCCATCATCCATATGGCAGGTTTGACAATCCGCTGTACGCTTTATATGTTGGGCAGCGGCCACGCGATCCGCCCTATAAATAATGCCATGCGCAGAGGATAGCCAGGCTTGCCAACTCACTTCCCCGCCGTTGCCATGGCACTTTTGACAAACCTCCGGTTGCTGCGCTTCTTTTTTCGAAAACAGATGCCGACTATGACAATTTTGACAGGAAATGTTTTTCGGATTCATCGATGTATGACAGCCACTGCAATTTTCAGCCCCGGCTTGTGCGAAAGGAAGATGGGTACCGTCTGTTTTGGTAAAATCAATAGGTGATCTCCCATGCTTACCCTGCAGAAAGTGGTCTACCTGCTCACCATGACAATTCTGACAAATCTCCAGGGTTGGAATCTGTGCTTTATCTGCATCCTGCGCCGTTTGATGTTGCTCTCCGTGACAATCAATACAGCTTAAAGATTTGGACATCTCACTTTGCTGAAAATCTTTAACCAGACGCGGCATATGTTTTTGATGACACGTTGTACAATTCGATGGAACGGCTCCTAATTGGCCGCCCAGAAAAATCAAAAACAGGAATACGACGATGGAATATTTCATGATCAGGTACCCCTTTTTAAATCAATACCATTTCTCTTTACTTCCCACCTGAATTGAGCGATCCCGGTTATCCATACGATTCATTCATTGAACTATGAAGAATCGTTCAATTCAGCTCCCTGCAATTTTCAGTCAGAACAAAATAAGTCTTATTTTACTTTAGAAGCAACATCTTTTTCACGTAAAAATAACTCCTCTTGTCGACCGTATCGGTCACTTTTAAACGATACACATAGACACCGCTGGACAAATGTGTCGGGAAAAAACGAAAATGATGATATCCGGCGTTTAAATCACCAGCCGTATAATGAGCCACCTTTTGCCCGTTCAGATTAAAGATATCCAGTTCCACTCCAGCCCTCCGGGATAAAGCAAATCGTATGGAAGTATACGAGTTCCCTTTAGACCCGGTGAAAGCCTGACCAAAGGGATTGGGATAGTTCTGAAAAAGTTGATGTTTGTCCGGAATTCGGTTGGTAATATCCCTGATTCCCGTACCCTGCTTTAAAACATGAATGAGTAAGGTATCCCGGTCCGTGGCATTGCTGTCGTCTCTCAGGGTTGCAAAAAGATGCCCATATCCGCTGAAATCGGGTGCGCTTAACAACAGTGTTTTGTTTTCAGCATTATACTGGAACCGAATCAAGGTGTCACTAACGCTAAAGGACCAGCCTAATAAGCTATCGGCAGAATCTATATCATGTTCGTAAGATTTCAAATCAAGTTGCGTCTGTTCCGAATTTTTAAAGACAATTGAATCCGGGAAATCAATAATTTGAGGAGCATCGTTTACAGGAATAACCCGAATGGCCTGGCTACTGGTATCGTTTAGCTGTCCGTCACTCACGATCAGTTGTAAAGAATCAAACCCAAACCAATCCGTATCTGCACTAAAAAGGAGAGAATCCTGCCTTATTTCACCGCGCAGGCTCCGGCTGTCATCTTTTACGGAGAAGGCCAACTGACTATCCTCGGTGTCCGGATCATTCACAAAACCGTACCAGTGAGCAAAAGGTACGAGCAGGGAATTATCTTCCAAAAAGGTTAATACGGGTAATGCGGCGGTGAATTCAGGCGGGTCGTTGGTATCATCGACCTGCAGAGTATAACTCTGCACATCACTCGCATTCTTTGCGTCCCTGACCTGTACCGTAACCTGATGATTTCCAACATCACTGTTTTCGGGAGTCCCGGTAATCAGTCCGCTTAGTGAATCGACGTTTAAAAATGGCGGCCTTGCAATAAGCGTGTACACGAGCAGTGTATCATCCACATCCTGCGCCGTAACCTGATAGCGGTAGAGCATATTCTGGGTTGCATTGAGTACGGGTTGGGACGTAATATGAGGAGCATCATTAACCGCATGCACCGTAAAAACGGCCTGATTGCTATCGGAAAGACCACCCGGGTCCGTAGCAATAAACCAGACGGCCTCGCTGCCGCTCCATTCACTATCCGGTATAGCAATTGTAGCCACATGCTGGTCATCAACGCTTACCGTTAACCGATCATTCCCTTTCCAGCTCCAGCTCAGATCACCGTCCGCATTGTCGGCATCTTCTACGTAATCGTTCAGATGAATTTCTGTAAATTGTTGCCCTTCGTCAATCATCTGATCCGGAATATCGGAAACAACGGGAGGATCATTGGTATTATCAACGGTGAGTTGGTAAAATTGACTGTCTGCCGCAGCCTGCGGGTCTTTTACCTGCACCAGGACGTCGTGTATGCCCACATCATTATTACCCGGAGTACCGCTAATCAGACCGCTTAAGGAATCGATGTTTAAAAAACCGGGATAAACCAGTAAATAGTATTTCAGGTTAGAGTCATCCGCATCTTGGGCAACCACCTGATAATGGTACACTATATCCTGAGTGGCGTTGAGAACAGGCTGCGAAGTGATAAGAGGCGCATCGTTCACCGCGTTAACCGTAAAGGTTGCCGGATCGGAATCCCATAGCCCGCCGGGATCCGTGGCTTTAAAGCTAATGGTCTCACTGCCGTTCCATTCGCTGTCCGGTGTGGCAATCGTGGCAACCCGCTGTTCATCTATGTGAACTACCAGATCCGTGTTTCCGCTCCAGCTCCAGATCATTTCACTGTCCGTATTATCCGCGTCGGTTACATAGTCATCCAGGGGAATGGAAGTAAAACTTTGTCCTTCGTCAATCGTTTGATCCGGAATATCCGAAACCCGGGGAGCATCGTTCACCGCGTTAACCTTAAAGATCGCCGGATCGGAATCCCATAGTCCGCCGGGATCCGTGGCTTTAAAGCTAATGGTCTCACTGCCGTTCCATTCGCTGTCCGGTGTGGCAATCGTGACAACCCGCTGTTCATCTATGTGAACTATCAGATCCGTGTTTCCGCTCCAGCTCCAGATCATTTCACTGTCCGTATTATCCACGTCGGTTACATAGTTATCCAGGGGAATGGAAGTAAAACTTTGTCCTTCGTCAATCGTTTGATCCGGAATATCCGAAACCCGGGGAGCATCGTTCACCGCGTTAACCGTAAAGATCGCCGGATCGGAATCCCATAATCCGCCGGGATCCGTGGCCTTAAAAGTAAGGGTCTCACTGCCGTTCCATTCGCTGTCCGGTGTGGCAATCGTGGCGATCCGCTGTTCATCTATGTGTACTATCAGATCCGTGTTCCCGCTCCAGCTCCAGGTCATTTCACTGTCCGTATTATCCACGTCGGTTACATAGTCATCCAGGGTAATGGAAGTAAAACTTTGTCCTTCGTCAATCGTTTGATCCGGAATATCGGAAACCCGGGGCGCGTCATTCACCGCGTTAACCGTAAAGGTTGCCAAATCACTATCTTTTAACAAAGAGGGATCGGTGGCAATAAATGTAATCGATTCCGTCCCATACCAATTACTATCCGGCGTACTTATCGTCGCTATATGACTCACGGGATCGATAGAAACCTGTAAATCCGTATTCCCCTCTGCCGACCAGGATATTTCATCATCCGAATTGTCCGCATCCGTCACATAATCATTTAAAGCAATGGTAGCGAAACTTTCCCCTTCCATAATGGTTTGATCGGGAATATCGGTTACCTGAGGAGGATGTAACGGTTTTATATAGGTGATATTCAGACTCCAGTTATCCAGAGAGCCACCGTTGTTGTAATACGTATTATCAAAAATGCGGAGTGTCCAGGTTCCCGAGGCATCCCGTCCATCGAGGACATTCAGATGGTTATCGGGTTGATAGCTGCCGCTGTAGGGTGAACTCCCGTCCGTGATGGGAGTCCCGGCCTCGTCATCCAGAGTCGTGTTACTGTAGTAATCCTCTACCTGCCCGTTATGATTGACAATACCGCTGGCTCTGCCCGAAGGACTTTCCAGGTCTACGGCATAGTCCTGAATATTTCCGGAAATGCTGATGGTCGCATTCACATCCACGATCTTACGTCCGTCTCCGATATCCAGCGTAGACGTATAGTAAACATTGTCGTCAGGCAGAGATACGGGAACATCGTTGCTCGTATAAGTTTCATTTTCGAAATCACCTACATGATACCGTAATAATTTCCATGGGGGGCCCGAATTGCTGCCCCTGAAGGGAAATGTATTGGATTGGGCGGGATTACCCCTATCGGTAGCGGAAAGATAATACTCCACTTCCGTCCCCCAACTCTGGGCAGGAATCATAAACGAGTAGGTATCACCGCTCGGACCATCCGCATCCGTAATATTCTGCCAGCTACTGGTGTCCGTTCCGAAAATAGTACGGTAGAATAAAAGTGCCTGGCTGATACCATCCCGGTCTGTTATGGTGGCGTTCACGGCTTGCAGGTCCACCGAGCTTGTCGATTGAAGCGGAATATGGGCAATGACCGGCACGTCACCATTTTCTCCATAGACTGTTTTAAGAGCCTGCCAGGCATTGACCCGACCATAGCCCACATGTTTATTCCAACCCTGGCTATTAAAAGGATAGGTATCGATGCGATCGGCGCTCATCTTCAAATCACTGATTATTTCATCGGCAGTAAGTGAATTATCCGCGGATAACATCAAAGCGACCACACCGGAAACCTGGGGACAGGAGGCCGATGTTCCTCCGAAATGATCGAAATAATCTCCGTTTTTATTATATCCGTCTCCGCCGGCAATATCGGTGGTATACACGATAGTTGGGGCGACAAAATCCAGATCGGCTCCGTAATTACCTCCCCAGCTTCGCTGGTAATCCATGCTCCCCGGATTTTTTTTTTCGTCAAACATATTGGAAGCACCCACGGCAATGACATCGTCCAGGTAACCGGGATAGCTGACCGTTCCATGCCCCTCGTTTCCACTGGAAAAGACGATGACACAACCTTTACCGTCCCGTCCCTGGGTTCTGGCCCGGTGGAAAGCGTCATCGATCGCCTGATTCGGAGTCGTACCACTCCAGCTATTGCTCAAAATATCAGCGCCGCTTTGCCAGGCATAGTCGATGGCCGAAGCAATATCCGCATCACTGGCCGAACCGTATAGAGAAAATATTTTAACCGGAAGGAGCTGCGCCTGATAGGCAATACCTGCCACGCCCTGTCCATTATTGCCTTCTGCAGCCACGATCCCTGCCGTAGCCGTCCCATGACCCTGAATATCATTGGCGTCGTCCCCATTATCCGGTGAAAAATCTTTGCCTGTGCTGAATAGATTATCGTCCAAATCGATATGATCCAGGTCGATTCCGCTATCCAGCATGGCCACCAAAACCGTCGAGCTTCCGCCGGGCTGGCTACCCTGTTCCGATAACAGATCCCAGGCCTGATCGATGTCCATATCGGCATCATTGTATCCCTGAACGCTTGGGGGGAAGCCGTCATCGCCCACACCGGTCGTAACCTGTTGCCCCGTATTTTTATGGGCCCATTGCTGAGGCCAATACGGATCATCCACACTGGCATCGAGTAACCCCCAGTCCAGGTAATAAAAATTAGGTTGGACCCATAATACCGAACTTTCCTCTTCGTATAAAGGCAGCATCTGCAAACCATTTTTCTTTTCCCGGGGATCGACCTGCAATACATAGGTATTCTCGGGCAAATGTTTAACGATTTGTACCCCGAAGCGCTTATTCAGTCGTTTTATTTCCCGAGAGCCAACCCCATCCCGGAAACGAACGAGAAAGGTCCGGTCTGTTGTTTGCCGAACTCCTGTGGCGGGTTGTACCCAGACCGCTGAAGCCGAAAGCAGCCCCTGTTCATTCCTGAGGGCTTCAATTCCCTGCTGCAATCGATCCGCATTCAGAGGGGAAACAAAGGCAATGATTTTCCGATTTCCGGCGCTGAACGACCTGACCGATTCAACAGGAATCCGGAAGGTCCGGTTTATGATGCTTCGTAGCTCTTCCGGAGAGGTACGATCCTTTACTTCAACAGAAATGCGATCTTTCACTATTTGCAAACGAATATCCTGCTTCGGGTAGGCATACGTTTTGACAGCGGCAAAAGCAATGCAAATATGCAAAAAGATATACGAAAAAAAGAGAGCATTTTTTATTTTCGGTCTCACGAACAATCCTCAGGTTAGTTCTTTTTCTTTATGCTAAAGAAAAAAACAATAGTCATTTTTGTTGAAACGCACTTTAATACTTGCTTTAAGAGTGATGAGCACGTAACTTTTTTGCAATAAAATATATGATGAATCAACTATTTTCATATGATCAAACTGCCCATAAATTTAGATGAATTGTCTTTTGTGTTACATCGCGGACCGGAATTGGAATTAGCTTGCTTTCTTGATCTGGATACGGGTACGATCGAAAATTACCCGACGAATCGGGAAGCCCTCATTTCCCTTTTAAAATTGGATGACGAAAAAGGCAACCTGTATACGACTGAATATTTGGTCGATATTATGATTCCCAAGGATCGTAATTTAATTTCCATTCCGGATAAATTTTCCGAAGTGATCTACACGATCATGACCCATTTTGTGCGTAAACTGGACGGTTCGGAAATTCAGCTCTATAATGAATTAAGCCAAATTATCCATCAAAAGGGTGATTATCAACTTTTTCATGAAGTTTTACAGAAACATCCCTCGCAATTACGCCGGTTTTTGGAAACACGTGACACTTTTTTTGAACGATCGGCCCTGAACTGGCTAAAAGAACACAATATTTCCGTTTCTTCTGCCGGATATTCCTCAAGTAATGAAAGCTATTGAGAAAATGAATAGAAAAATCGTCGGCATCACCCTGGGCGACCCTTCCGGTATCGGTCCCGAAATTATCCTCAAAGCGCTGACCCAACACCGCTCATCTTTCCCTTCGATTATACCCGTTGTATTCGCACCGGCTTCTGTTTTGCGTTTTTATGCCCGGCTCCTGGCCATAGATGTGGATATTCGGCCCGTCTTACATTTTTCGCAAGTAGTTAAACCGAATGATCACACGATTTATTGCTTTGAAGAAGGATTAGAACATTTTGATCCTAATCCGGGAAAAATTTCGGCCCGAAACGGAAAACTGTCCTATGAAATTATGAAGCAGGCTATTAAGGCGGCCATGCATAAACAAATTCAGGCTATTGTGACGGCACCCATCCATAAAGTAGCCCTGAAACGGGCAGGAATTACGGAACAGGATCATACGGCCATCCTGGCCCGTTTCACTCATAGTAAGGATCCCTTAACCCTGTTTATGACCGGCAGGCTACGCATATTCTTTTACACGCGGCATATTCCTTTCCGTTCCATAGCAGACCATCTGAATCAAAGGGAACTGATTCGTTTTACGGAACGCTGTGTATCGGCCCTGCAGCGCATCGGACTCGAAGGAGGTCAACTGGCCCTCGCTGCGCTCAATCCCCATGCCGGTGACGGAGGTTTATTCGGCGACGAGGAAACCGAAATACTTATTCCGGCTGTTCGGCTTCTGCGTAAAAAAGGAATCCCTATTGAAGGGCCGATCGCGGCCGACTCGGTTTTTCATCTGGCCAAAGAAGGAATATACGATGCCGTGATTTCGCTTTATCACGATCAGGGCCATATCGCCGCCAAAACCTATGATTTTTATAAAACGGTCAGCCTCACCCTTGGGTTGCCCTTCCTGCGTACTTCGGTAGATCATGGAACGGCGCTTAATATTGCAGGAAAAAATAAGGCCAATGAAATCAGCATGGTAGAAGCCATTAAAGCGGCGGATCGCTATGCCTGGTGATGCAAGTACATAAATAAGAGAAAGTGAATGTATGTCCACTCGTTTTTATCCCGACTCAGCGCTGCATCGAATTTTAAAAAAGCGTATCATGATTTTAGACGGTGCCATGGGTACCATGATTCAACGCTACCAACTTCAGGAAGAAGACTACCGCGGTAAACGCTTCGCAGATTACTCCATCGACCTGAAAGGCAACAATGATGTACTCTCATTAACGAGGCCGGATATCATCACGGAAATTCACCGTCAATATCTTACGGCAGGTGCCGATATCATTGAAACCAACACCTTTAATGCCAACGGTATTTCCCTGCGCGATTACCATATGGTAGAGTTGGTTTATGAACTGAATCTGGCCTCTGCCCGTCTGGCCAGGGCAGCCGCCGAATCTTTTACAAAAGCAGAACCGACCCAACCCCGTTTTGTGGCCGGTTCTATCGGCCCTACCAACCGCACCCTTTCCATGTCCGGTAAAGTCCAGGATCCGGGAGCGCGGGAGGTAACCTTTGATGAAGTCAGTGATGCCTATTACCATCAAATCAGAGGTTTGGTTGACGGAGGCGCGGACCTGTTGCTCATAGAAACCATATTCGACACCCTGAATGCCAAAGCGGCCCTCTATGCCGCTGAAAAGTATTTTTCCGAGACGGGACGAAGACTGCCCCTGATGTTATCGGTGACCATCATCGACCAGAGCGGACGGACATTTTCCGGCCAGACCCTTGAAGCCTTTTGGATCTCCATGAAACCATACGATCTGTTCAGTGTCGGTCTGAACTGTTCCATGGGCCCGGAACAAATGCGCCCCTATCTGCAGGAATTGAGCGCCATGGCCGGAATCTATGTCAGCCTTTATCCCAATGCCGGCATGCCCAATCCGTTCGGCGAATATGATGAAACGCCCGGGCAAATGGCTACGATTCTGCAGGAATATGCGGAAGAAGGTTGGTTAAATATCGTCGGCGGCTGCTGCGGAACCACGCCGGATCATATCCGTGCCTTTCATACTGCCGTTAAAAATCTTAAACCGCGAACCTTACCGGAACCGGCCATCCAGACCCAGTTTTCAGGTCTGGAAGCGCTGACTATTTTACCCACCAGTAATTTTATCAACATCGGGGAACGTTGTAATGTAGCCGGTTCGCGGCGCTTTGCCCGGCTTATAAAAGAAGAAAATTATGAAGAAGCCATTCGCGTGGCCCGTTCCCAGGTGGAGAACGGGGCTCAGATTCTGGATATTAATATGGATGAGGCGCTCATCGATTCCAAAGGGGCTATGGTCCGTTTTCTGAACCTATTGATGGCGGAACCGGATATTGCCAAAGTGCCGGTCATGATCGATTCTTCCGACTGGGATGTTATTCTGGCCGGTTTAAAATGCCTTCAGGGCAAAAGTATTATCAATTCCATCAGTCTGAAAGAAGGAGAAGAAATTTTTAAGGCCCACGCCCGGCAAGCCTTGCTGTTGGGTGCCGCCGTGCTGGTTATGGCCTTTGACGAAAAGGGTCAGGCCGATACGGTGCAACGTAGAGTGGCTATTTGCCAGCGCGCTTACAATATTCTTACCGCAGAATTAAATTTCCCGGCCGAAGATATCATTTGCGATCCCAATATTTTTGCCATAGGAACCGGTATAGAAGCCCATCAAAATTATGCCCTGGATTATATAGAGGCAACCCGAATAATAAAATCCAGACTGCCTTATGTAAAAATCAGCGGCGGAGTCAGCAATCTCTCTTTTTCATTCCGCGGACATAATACGATCCGTAAGGTCATGCATTCCGCTTTCCTCTATCATGCGATTCAGGCCGGAATGGATATGGGGATCGTGCATGCCGGACAAATCATGGTCTATGAAGATATCCCCTCCGATTTACGGCAATACGTGGAGGACCTTATCTTTAATCGCCGGCCCGATGCCACGGATCGTCTGATCGAATTTGCCGAATCCTTGGAAGAGATTACGGTTAGCAAGGAAGAGGAACTGGCCTGGCGAACCCTGCCCGTGCAGGAACGCATGGAATATGCTCTGGTCCACGGTGTCATCGACTATATCGAAGAAGATGCGGATGAAGCACGCAAAAGCCTGGGAGACCCGCTCATGGTCATCGAAGGGCCGTTGATGTCCGGTATGGGCAAAGTCGGCGATCTGTTCGGTTCCGGGAAGATGTTTCTTCCCCAGGTGGTTAAGAGCGCCCGGGTCATGAAAAAAGCGGTGGTTTTCCTGCAGCCGTTTATTGAGGCCCAAAACAAGGGTCGGCCGAAAGCGGCCAAAGGAAAGATTCTGTTGGCTACGGTAAAAGGCGATGTCCATGATATCGGTAAAAACATCGTAGGCATTGTTTTAAGCTGTAATAATTACGAAATAATCGATTTGGGAGTTATGACTCCTGTCGATAAAATTTTAAAAACTGCGATTGAAAAAAAAGCGGACATCATCGGATTGAGCGGTCTGATCACCCCTTCCTTAACCGAGATGGTGCATGTCGCCCGGGAAATGGAACGGCAGCGGTTGGAAGTTCCCCTTCTGATTGGCGGCGCAACCACATCCCGTAAACATACGGCCATTAAAATCGCCCCGGCCTACTCGGGCAATGTGGTCGTTCATGTCAAAGATGCCTCCCAGGCCGTGCCCACCGTAGCCGACCTGCTGCATTCCAAAAAGAAAGAAGCACTCAAACGAAAAATCAAAAAAGAATATGCCGCCCTTGTGAAGGCCTATGAACAAAAGGGACAAAGCAAACTGATTCCCATTGAGCAAGCCAGGAAGAACGCTTTTCAATTCGAATGGGGTCCATATCAACCTCCCAGGCCCAGGCTGATCGGCACCAGGCGGTTCGAAGACTTCCCCCTTACGGACTTAATACCCTATATCGACTGGAGCCCCTTCTTTAAAGTCTGGGAATTAAAAGGCACGTATCCCAAAATATTCGAAGATAAAAAGGTCGGGCCGGAAGCCCATCGATTATTCGACGATGCTCAGAAACTGCTTAAACGGATCAGCGAACAGGGTCTGTTACGGGCCAGGGGTGTAATCGGCCTCTTCCCTGCCAATCGCATCGGAGACGATATTGAAATTTACGGAGATGAAAAACGCACTTCTACTCTGGCTACCTTCCATTTTCTGCGTCAACAGATGGAACGAAACGGAAGACAGCCGAATTTTTGTCTTGCTGATTTTATTGCCCCCAGGGAACAAGGAATCGAAGATTATTTTGGAATCTTCCTGGTTACGGCAGGTTTGGGAATTGAAAAATTGATACGATCTTTTGAACAGAACCATGACGATTACAGTGCCATTCTAACCAGGGCTCTGGCCGATCGACTGGCCGAAGCATTCGCCGAAAAATTGCATGAGATGGTGCGTAAGGAATACTGGGGTTACAGCCCGCAGGAACAGTTGGATCTGGCCGGTTTGCTCCATGAATCCTATCAGGGAATTCGCCCGGCTCCCGGATACCCGGCCTGTCCCGATCACACCGAAAAAGAGATTCTGTTCCAAGTTCTAAAAGCGGATGCTCCGGCCGATATAAAATTAACGGAATCCTTTGCCATGCAACCTGCGGCATCTGTTGCCGGATACTATTTCAGCCATCCCGGTTCCCGCTATTTCGGTATCGGGAAAATCGGCCCGGATCAGGTAGCGGATTACGCCCGCAGAAAAGGCATCAGTATTTTAACTGCGGAACGCTGGCTGGCTCCGAATCTGAGCTATTAAGCGGGCTAAAGCATTCCCTGTCTTTGTCGATTATTTCTTTATTCTAAAATCAGCCATAGAAATCTATTGAGCCCGCTATGGCCGTAAAGAAGATTATTTTTGTTGGGAACGAACCCGGGATACTTTTATTGAAACCGGATTTCTATTAACAAGGGGAAGTTCATGGAAGCAGACGGAAATTTGAAATTTTATTATCATTTTAAATTTAAAAACGGCAAATCTTTTTCGATTAAAATCCATCTTGATAAGAACACACTCCAATACGTTCCTGCCGGAGCGGAAACTTACTCCGAATGGGCCAGACTGGATAACCATCAATGTATGAATTGTCCTCTCAGTTCGGATACGCATCCATATTGTCCCATCGCCCTGAACCTGGTGCAGGTAATTCCTCAATTCTCGGATGATTACTCTTTTGAGGAGGCTGAGATCGCTGTGGAAACCGAACAGCGCACCTATTTTGCCAGGACCAGTTTACAACGTGGTCTGGGTTCCATGCTGGGTATTTACATGGTTTCCAGCGGCTGTCCGGTGATGGCCAAACTGAAGCCCATGGTCCGTTTTCATTTACCTTTCGCTTCCGTGGAAGAGACTATTTTTCGTTCGGCCAGCACTTATCTATTGGGACAATATTTTCGCTATAAAAAGGGACTGGAAGCGGATTGGGATTTTAAGGGTTTGATGCAGACCTATGAAGAAGTACAAAAAGTGAATATCGGTATGGCCGAAAGACTGCGTGGTATCGGTGCCCGGGATGCCAATATCAACGCAATCATTGTGCTCGACATTTTTGCCAAGGAGCTACCCCAGAACATCGAACATAGTTTAAAACCGCTTGAATATTTGTTTGAGGAAGAAAAAGAATCATTGAAATAGCGGGTAGATTCGCTATGTTACAAACCGCTCAGCTGGGCAATCGCTGCACGCGATTTCTTTTAAGGGGTAACTTCCCTTCCGGTTAGGGCATAAATGTACCTTCGTTGTTTGGATTGACTCAGGGCGAAGGCATAAAGGGGAGGGCCGGTTCATTTCAATGGGGCAGCTCAACAGCGAGGCGTGTATATATCTAAGCGCATTGCCCTTTCCTCTTTCTTGCTCTCGCTTTCAGTCCTAAACTTGTTAGACAGCACAGTAACCAAACCTGTTATTTTCTAATATATTTAACATCCGGAATCCCTTTAAAATGCGAATCCTGAGTCCATAGTATGGCATTTTTAGATTTTGCAGTTGCAAGAATCAAACTATCTGCCATAGGTAATTTATTTTCGTAACTTATTCGAGCAGCAAAAAGGGAAAGGGAAGATGTTACGTCGACTATCTGCGCTTGTTGCATTACGGATACAGCCTGTATTGCGTCATTTTCATTTCTTTGTTGTAATATCTTCTTAAAAACTTCATAAATATTAATGGTTGATACAATCAACCTTTCAGTATCTTCAATTGGCGGAGCAAAGAAGCCTGAGTTTTTGTCATCGGCAAAGTATTCCAACCATCCGGAAGAATCAACTAAATTCATATTCTATCCTTTTCTCTTTCGACAGAAGTATCAATTCCTCTGAGGAATCCTTTTAGTTTTTTTATATCCTTTATAGGAACAAACTCAATTCTATCGCCATAATTTATAATTTGCAATTTTTGCCCTGGTTTAAGTTCTAATTCATTGCGAATGTCTTTCGGTATGACGACCTGAAATTTGGGCGAAACGGTTACTGTAACCATAAAACATACCTCGATAATTTATGTAAAACATTTCAATATATCGATTGCTTTATCGTATGTCAAACAAAATATTGAAGGGTATTATTAAAAAAAAATGGATGAAAAATTGTAGTGCCGTTTAACTCCAAGCTAAGCTGCCGGAAAAACACAGTAAAAAAAATTGATGTGAAACATAAAAATATGCCTCGCCTTTTCCGATCAGTTTGAGCTATTTGTTAAACGCTGCCCACCATTTAATTACTAATGGCTTTTAATATCCTTTCTTCTTTTATTAAAACATCACGCATTAACAATTTATATGGAAATTGTTTGTGTTTGGAATTTTTAAATCCCTCTAATATTTTAAGCAAAGAGGAAGCGTTAATCAAAGATAAATTTAATTCATATTCTAATTCGCATTCATTAACAAAATCATCACTAAATTCAGGCGCAATTAACAAGAGTTTAATAACTTTGTAACCTTTTGATTTAACTAAGTTCGCATATGCTTTAAGCTGACGAGAAACAGAGCTAAATTTATTATAACCGCTTTCTTTTACAGTTTTGCATTCGATTAGGATCAAATCATTATTATCGAGATTCAGAATAATATCAAGCTTATCTTTTTTAGTATTTAATGATCTTCGCAATTTTTCATCAACATTAAAACCTAATTTGGTAAAAATTACCTTCGTTAAATCTTCAAATTTTATTCCTAATTCAGCTTCTTTAATAACAATACCATTTTCTTTAAGATGGTTCAAGTCTCTATAACCAATGCTTACATAATTTTCAAGATATAAATTCTCAACATCTTTGTATGCCTTCAAAATATTTGAAATTAAATTTCCCCTTGATTTAATGCCTTTTGCTTCGCAAAATTTATATAGGTCCTCTAAATGTATTAAATCTAAAATATCTCTTGGTTTAATATTATAATCCAAAAGATAATTACTCTTCAAAACTTCTTCTTCCTGTAACTCAAATTCAGATTTTACCAAATTATTTATAGACGGTAAAATTGTTCCTAAATCAACTAATAGTTTTTCAAAACCATCAATTGAAATTCCGACCTTTTCATCAAGTTCAATTTCATTAAAATAATTAATCAAATTTGATATTTTTTCGTCTAAAGTTGTTCCTTTAATTGGATTAGGTAATTTCAGCTTTTTATCACAAAGTTCATTAATAAAAACTTTTTTCTCGGATAATTTAGTGCCATTTTTGTAAACGTCATTTGTTAAAACAGAGCGAAAAGAAATGCCACTATAAATAACTTTCTTAATTTTTTCATAAACAGACAATTTCCGGTCAATATTATATTTTTTGCAAATCAAATTAATTTGAGATTCAGATATCAACCTTAATACACGCCTAAAATATTTATCTGCAACTTCCTTCCCACGAATTCTGCGAAGAAGCCTTACCATTTCATCAGCTACAAATACAGTACTATTTTTCTTAGAATAAAAAATAATACCCAAATTTTTTAAATAATTAATAACAGAATCTATTTCCATAAGTTTAAGCGGGACGATGGAATAGGTAATCAGTTTTATTTCTTCCTGAGATAGATCTAATTCATTTGCCAGTGTTGTCAAAATAGTTAATTCATCATCTGATATTTTTGCTTCTCTATTATGTTGAAGGTCATTAAAATAGGCAGTATTGAGACATGTTTTATAAATTCTGTAATCCCGTAATTTTTGCACATCAATTTTTGGCTTTTCAGATTCAAAAACAGATTTTAATCCTTTAACTTGTTTTTTTATGCTCTTTAATTCATTCTCATATAAGCGGGAAAACCAATCATGCTTCATAATGCAGTTGCCATCTCGTATTAAAATGTCAATGAGAATATTCAATTGGGATGTAGTAATTGCAAATTCCGATTGTACAAATTTTTTGAACTCATCTTCAATAAGTTGAAACACACGTGCAATATTAATATTGTCTACACTCTTTAAATCTTTGCTTGTATCGCTAAGAATTTTATCAATAGCCTTGGAATTTTGAGGATTTGATGAGATAATATTGTCCACAATTTTGAGGAAAGAATTTTTTTCAAATGAACTTAATTGATCTAGAATTTTTTCCAATTTCATCTTAGATGCCTTTATGGTGTGAAATTATTTGATTCATGATAACATGCTTATTTAAGCTTTAACACAATATTACCCCACAAGATTCCCCTTTACTTTTTAGCAAGTTAAGCAATAAAATAGATGTATTCAAACAGGCAGCCTTTTCCATTCATCGCATCTCTTGCGAAAGGGTAAGCAATACAAAACAAACCGCTACAGGCTATGCAACGGTAATGAAACAACATATTCATCTGAAAACGCTGCCCTTTTACCGATAACGGCGGTATGCACCCGGAAAGGTTTACCCGGCTTTGTCGCGGTTTACCCGGCTGCATTAGGCCCGGCAACAAACGGTTCTGACTAAGCCTCGCTAACGGTCAGGCAATCTAACCTTATTCGTTAGGGGCCGGTTTGGCACTATACTTTAATTCTTCCCTAATAACTTGGCGCATTATAGTTTCAAGGTCGTGTTGGAAAATACTACGTTTTAGAGTTTCATTAATTAAAGTTTGATAGCCTTTTCCACCGGATAATGTTTTATAATAGGCAACAATATCAGCGTCAAGTAGGATATTTATTCTCACTTTCCTTTTGGGAACTTTTCTTCCACCTAAGCGAAGAATTGCATTTGAAAACATATCTTCTGATAATTCAGGAGTATCAGATAAATCTATATCTTCGTCCTTCATTTTCTTTATTCGTTCCCAATTAGTATGAGAATCCTTTGAAATAGATTTTTTGCTCATTTTTTGTCGCCTTTCTCATAGAAATTATTCTGATTAAATCATTATCTTCTGAATGGGTGATAACAACAACTGTTCCTTCTAACATCCCAAGAGAAATATATCTTCTCTGGCCGTAATCGAATCTATCATCTTCAATTGTGAAAGTAGCGCCTTCAAATACTTTTTTTGCATCGACAAAATCAAAACCGTGTTTTTTGATGTTTGATTTTCTTTTCTTTTCATCCCATTCAAATTTCATAAGAAAATATATGTATATTTATATGTATTGTCAAGAACCTTATAAATAAAAAAATGATGAAAAAAATTGGTGAATTATTATAAAATACCGGGAATTTACAATCGAAGGTTTAATTAAGCAGAAGTCCCTAACATAATATTGAGCCGCAAGATTCCACTTTACTTTTTAGCAAGTTAAGTAATAAAATAGATGTATTCAAACAGGCAGCCTTTTCCATTCATCGCATCTCTTGAGAATGGATCGTCCATACAAAACAGACCGCTACAGGCTATGCAACGGTAATGAAACAACGTATCCTTCCAAAAGCGCTACCCTTTTACCAATTATTACGGTAATCAACTGAGCCCAAACCTCAAATGCACATCCGACATTTGTCGTGGTCTGCCCACATGCATAAGGCCCGCCAATAAACGGTTCCGATCGTGGCTCGCTAACGGTCACGCAAGCTAATCTTATTCGTCGGACGCTGCCCTTCAAAGCAATTATTAAAAAGAA
>Ga0256841_1001272_pt1 | contig 22462 bp, 23 predicted proteins | sample 356308metaG_FD_185971 | JGI IMG/M metagenome (GOLD analysis project Ga0256841, IMG submission 185971) | Hydrothermal vent microbial communities from Mid Atlantic Ridge, Atlantic Ocean - 356-308 | ecosystem: Environmental > Aquatic > Marine > Hydrothermal vents | place: Atlantic Ocean: Mid... | reverse complement strand
CATATCAGTCGGCATCTCATACCGGCCTTGGGTTCGGTTTGTGCCAGATTAGCCTTATAACCCACAGATACAACAGAAAAAAACGCAAATTTGTGCAAGCATGGCAAAGCGTGGCCGATGCGTTACGGCAAAATCAGCCGGTTCCAGCCGGACATGCGCGCGCGAAACCATGTGCGTTGACGTTTGGCATAACGCCGGGACAGGGTCTTTGACCGTTTGATGGCATCCTCCAGCGACAGATCCCCTTGCAGATGCGCGATCAGCTCTGCCGCACCGATGGCGCGCGATGACAGCCGGCGGGCATCCCAGTCTGCCAGCATTGCCCGGGCTTCCTCCAGCGCGCCGGTTTCCAGCATCCTGTCAAATCGGCGCTCAATGCGCTGGTTCAGCCAGTCGCGGTCCGCCTCGATCAGCAACGTATCGCAATCCGCCAGCGGCATCAGCGGTGGTGGCGTTTCATCCTGCCATTGCGCCAACCCCTTGCCTGTCGCCTTCAGCACCTCCCAGGCCCGCTGAATACGCACCGGATTATGCGTGTCGATGCGCATTCGGCTTTGCGCATCGAGATCGCGCAGCAGCGCCGAGATGCCATCCTTTGCCATCTGTTTGCGTGCTTGTTCACGAATGTCCTGCGGGATTGGCGGAATCTCGGCCAGCCCCTCGGTCAGGGCGGAAAAGTATAGCCCCGTGCCGCCGACGATAATCGGCCGGGCGCGTTCCCGCGCCAGCACGCATTGCAGATCGCGCAGCCACTGACCGACCGAATAATCCTCCTGATATGGCACATGCCCATACAGATAATGCGGCAGCATGGCCTCTTCCTCGGGCGTCGGGCGGGCGGTGAGGATGCGCCAGCCACTGTAAACCTGCAGCGAGTCGGCATTGACGATGACACCGCCCCGGTCGCGCGCGATTTTCAGCGCCAGGGCCGATTTTCCCGCCCCGGTCGGCCCGGCAATCAGAATCGGACGGCGCGGATCGTCACCAATTCGGCCGATCTGCTCTTTATCTGTTGCCACGATGCTTTTCGCCTTTGTTGCCGGTTGAACCTTCGGGCGTTTTCCGACATTTTGCCCCAAGGCGCAAACAAACATATCCACCCGGGGGCAATTCCATGAGCAAAAGCAATAAAAACGCCATCAGCGAGACGGCCGGCACATCGCCCGCAGAACCTGCCACCGGCGATGCTTCGGGCACGCGGTTCAAACGCGTCATGCTGAAAATATCCGGCGAGGCGCTGATGGGCGATCAGGGCTATGGGCTGCACCCGCCCACCGTTGAACGCATCGCCCGGGAGATCCAGTCCGTGCACGCGCTTGGGGTCGAGATTTGCATGGTGATCGGCGGCGGCAACATCTTTCGCGGGCTTCAGGGCAGCGCGCAGGGGATGGAGCGCACCACCGCTGATTACATGGGCATGCTGGCCACGGTGATGAACGCGCTGGCGATGCAATCGGCGCTTGAGGGGCTGGGGGTCTATACCCGTGTCATCAGCGCCATCCCGATGGATCAGGTCTGTGAGCCTTACATCCGCCGGCGTGCGGTCCGGCATCTGGAAAAGGGGCGCGTCTGCATTTTTGCCGCAGGGACCGGAAACCCCTATTTCACCACCGATACCGCCGCAACGCTGCGGGCCAACGAAATGGGCTGCGAAGTCATCTTCAAGGGCACCAGAGTTGACGGAGTCTATGACAAGGATCCGGAAAAACACGGCGATGCAAAACGCTATGACAGGGTGACATATGACGATGTCCTGCAGAAACGGCTGGGGGTCATGGATGCCAGTGCCATTGCGCTGGCGCGCGACAACAACCTGCCGATCGTGGTGTTTTCCCTGGACGAGCCCGGCGGCTTTCGTGGCATCCTGTCAGGGCAAGGCACCTATACAACCGTACACAACTAGCCCTATATACGTGACAACACTGCAATTCGATCCACAGAACAAAGAGAAACGACATGTCGGATGAAATCGAAATTGATCTGGACGACCTGGAGCGCCGCATGGATGGTGCCATGGCATCCCTGCGCAGTGAGTTCGCGTCGCTGCGCACCGGTCGGGCAACGGCCTCGATGCTTGATCCCATCATGGTGGAAAGCTATGGCCAGATGACCCCGATCAATCAGGTCGGGACAATCAACGTTCCGGAATCGCGCATGGTTACCATCAATGTCTGGGATAAATCCCTGGTGCAGAAAGTCGAGAAAGCCATTCGTGAATCCGGGCTTGGCATCAATCCGCAACTGGATGGCACGATCATCCGCCTGCCGATCCCCGAACTGAACGAGGAACGGCGCCGCGAGCTGAGCAAGGTTGCCGGCCATTACGCGGAAAATGCCCGGATCGCCGTTCGCAATGTGCGGCGCGATGGTATGGAAAAGCTGAAAAAGGCCAAAGCCGACGGCATGAGCGAAGACGATCACAAGATCTGGTCGGATGAGGTGCAGGAAATCACCGACAAGCATATTGCGGCGATTGATCAGGCGCTTGAGGCCAAGCAACAGGAAATCATGCAGGTCTGATCGGGCCAAGGCATCAGCAAAGGGGCTGTTTATTTGGCCGAAGCAGAAGAAACCAGACAGCCGTCGCTGCACGTGGCCATTATCATGGATGGCAATGGCCGCTGGGCGCAGAAGCGTGGCAAGCCGCGCCTGTTCGGTCACCATGCCGGGGCCAGGCGGGTCAGCGAGATTCTTGAGGCCTGCCCGGATCTTGGGGTGAAATACCTGACAATATTTGCCTTTTCGACTGAAAACTGGAAACGCACCCAGGCCGAGGTTGCCGGCCTCATGTCGCTTTTCCGCCGGTATATCGAGAAGGAAGCCCGCAAGCTGTTCAAACGCGGCGTGCGGGTGCGCTTCATCGGGGACCGGGTGCGGCTGGATGAGAAACTGGTTTCGCTGATGGATGATCTGGAACTGCTGACCGCGGAAAATGACCTGGTGCACCTGACCATCGCCCTGAATTATGGCAGCCGCGATGAGGTGGCCCGCGCCACCAAGCGGCTGGCCGAGGATGTCGCCGCCGGGCGGCTGCGGCCGCAGGATGTCGATGTGGAAACCCTGCCGCATTATCTCGACACCTGCGTTCTGCCGGATCCGGATCTGGTCATACGCACCTCGGGCGAGGCGCGTATTTCCAATTTTCTGCTGTGGCAGTCGGCCTATGCCGAATATGAATTTGTCGACACGCTCTGGCCGGATTTCTCCGCCGGGGAATTTGTCGAGGTCGTGAACCGGTTCCACCTGCGCGAGCGCCGTTATGGTGCAGTCACCGGATGAGTTCGCCGGCGAAATGGGGTGATCTGGGCCCGCGTATCATGTCCGGGGTGGTGATCGCGACGCTTGGCATTGGCGGCGTCTGGATCGGCGGCTGGTTCTATCTGCTGCTGGTGGCTGTAGTGACCGGCCTGCTGGTTTGGGAAACCGCCAGGATGACCAATCCGCAGCAAAGGGGCGAGGCGGTGCAGGTCGGGCTTCTCGCCGCGGTGGCGCTGGTGCTGGCGCAGATCCTGCCGGCGGATTTCACCTTGCCGGTCGTCCTTGCGCCGGCCTTGGTGGCCGTTGGGCTGATGCAGCATAACCGATTGATTCTCGGGATGTTTTCTGCCTGGATCATGCTTGGCGGCCTGGGGTTCCTGTTGCTGCGCGCCCAAGGCGGGGTGACATGGATGTCTTGGTTGGTTCTGGTGGTAATCGCCTCTGACATGGCCGGGTATTTCGTCGGAAAAACCTTTGGCGGGCCCAAGTTCTGGCCGCGTATCAGCCCGAAAAAGACCTGGTCTGGCACCTTGGGGGGCTGGCTGTTTGCCGCCCTTGTCGGGCTGGGTTTTGTTCTGCTGGCCGGGGCGGGGGGGCATCTGATCTGGATCAGCGTGATTGTCGCCTTCGCCGCACAGATGGGCGATATTGCCGAAAGCACCCTGAAACGCCGGATGGGTGTCAAGGACAGTTCGCAGCTGATTCCGGGGCATGGTGGTGTTTTCGACCGGTTTGACGGCATGGTCGGCGCCTCGGCCCTGTTGCTGATCCTGTTTTTCTTCAATCTGCTGCATATCACGGCGTTCTGATGGCGGTGCGGCGCATATCCATATTCGGCGCCACCGGTTCAATCGGTCAGAGCACGATCGACCTGATCCGCCGCAATATCGAGGAATATGATGTCGTGGCCCTCACCGGCGGACGCAATATTGCGCGTCTGGCCGAGGATGCGCGCGCCTTGCGGGCCGATATGGCGGTAACGGCCTTTCCCGAACGGCTGGGCGAGTTGAAAGAGGCGCTTTCCGGCAGCGGGGTGGAGGCCGCCGCCGGCGAGTCGGCCCTGCTGCTTGCGGCGGACCGGCCGGCAGACTGGATCATGAGCGCCATCGTCGGGGCGGCCGGGCTGGCCCCCGGGCTGCACGCCCTGCGGCACGGCACAACCCTGGCGCTGGCCAACAAGGAAAGCCTGGTTTCCGCCGGACCGTTGCTGCTGGAAACCGCGCGCAAGAGCGGCGCGCGCATCCTGCCGGTCGACAGCGAGCATTCGGCGGTGTTTCAGGCCCTGGTCGGAGAAGATCCCGCGGCGGTTGAAAAGGTCATCATCACCGCATCCGGCGGCGCCTTTCGTGACTGGCCGCTGGAAAAACTGGCGCATGCGACGCTGGAACAGGCCTCGTCACATCCGAATTGGGACATGGGGCAGCGGATCACCATCGATAGCGCATCCATGTTTAACAAAGCGATGGAAGTTATAGAAACAAAAGAATATTTTGGTTTTTCGCCTGACCAGATAGAGGTATTGATCCACCCGCAATCGCTGGTGCATGCCCTGGTCGGGTTCCGCGATGGCGCCTTCATGGCCCATATGGGGGCGCCGGATATGCGCCATGCGATCGGTTACGCCCTGCACTGGCCAGACCGGCGTGAGCTGCCGGTGGCGCGGCTCGATCTGGCCCGCGTGGGCAATCTCGAGTTCAAGGCGCCGGATCAGGCCCGTTATCCGGCGCTTGGTCTGGCCTATGCGGTGCTGCGTGCCGGCGGGCTGAACGGCACGGTTTTCAATGCCGCCAAGGAACGGGCGCTGGACGGGTTCATCGACGGCCGGATCAAATTCACGCAAATGGCGCAGGTGGTTGAACAGGTTTTGGACAGGTTCCAGCAGCAAGGTGGCCATATCAATGCCGCAATGACCCTTGATAATCTCACGCAGATCGACCATTTGGCACGCATACAGTCCGACAGGATCATGACAGAACTGGCATCGGCCTAGGGTCGCCGGAACACGATAAAGAAACAGGCACGCAAAACAGACGCCGGACAGAGGCGCGAAAAGGAAAACTCCATGGATTTCTCAGCACTGATCCCCTCGTTCGGCGGGTTTTTGTTTACGGCGGTTGCTTTTATCGTGGCGCTGTCGATCATCGTCGCAATTCATGAATTCGGCCACTACATCGTCGGGCGCTGGTCCGGCATTCACGCCGAGGTTTTCTCGATCGGCTTTGGCCCGGTCCTCTGGTCGCGGCCGGACAAACGCGGCACCCGCTGGCAGATCGCCGCTTTGCCGTTCGGCGGCTATGTGAAATTTCTGGGTGATTCCGACGCGGCCTCCTCCGGGGTGGACGGAGAGACGGTCGAGGGCCTGAGCGAGGAAGAACTGCGCCACACCATGCACGGCGCGCCGCTGTGGGCCCGCACCCTGACGGTTCTTGCCGGGCCGGTGTTCAATTTCATCCTGTCTACGATCCTTTTTGCCGGTCTGGCGATCTTCATCGGAATTGCCGAAAAACCCCTGACAATCAAAGAGATATACCCGCTTCCGGTGCAGGGTATCACGCTGCAGCCGGGGGACGCGCTGTTGCAGATTGCCGGTCGGGATGTGCCCGAGGGCGAGGGGTTTGCCGAATTTGCCGATGCGCTGCCGCGCACACCGTTGCTGGATTATACCGTGCGCCGGGCCGGTCAGCAGGCGCAGGCCAAGGGGCCGCAATTGTTTCCGCCGCGTGTTGCGGCCGTGCAGCTCAAATCCGCAGCACGCGACGCCGGCCTGCAAAAGGGCGACGTCATCCTGTCGATTGACGGACAGGACATCCTGCGCTTTGACGACATGATAGATATTGTCGAAGGCTCGCAGGGCCGGCCGATGCAATTGAAAGTCTGGCGGCAGGGCAAAACCCTTGATATCACCCTCTCGGCCCGGCGCCGCGACACACCCTTGCCCGACGGCGGTTTCAAGACCCGCTGGCTGATCGGCATTCAAAGCAGCCTGTTTTTCGAGCCGGCCGCCCGTACCGCCGGGCCGGTCGAGGCCCTCAAGCTGGGCCTTGAACAAACCTATGGTGTGATCAAGCTCAGCCTGTCGGGCATGTACCACATGATCGCCGGGCAGATCAGCGCCTGCAACATTTCCGGGCCACTTGGCATTGCCCAGTCATCCGGAGAAATGGCCAGCCAGGGCGCCACCAGCTTCATTTCCTTCATTGCCCTCCTGTCCGCCGCGGTCGGTTTGCTGAACCTGTTTCCAATTCCGATGCTCGATGGCGGGCATCTGGTGTTTTACGCATGGGAAGCCGTGGCCGGCAAACCGCCAAGTGACAAGATATTGCGGATCCTGATGATGATCGGGCTGGCGCTGGTTCTGTCGCTGATGATCTTCGGGCTGACCAACGATCTGTTCTGCAAGTAAGACGCTGCAGGCAAGAGCAAGAGATAGCAACAGTTTTAATCATCCTGCCCAATTCTTGCCTTAATCAACTGTTAGGTTAGGTTAAACCAAGGAAACAGCGAGGTATTTGTCAGATGCAAGCAATTCACAACGGCTATCGTGGCCTGTCTTTGTTGTTTGATCTCAACTGGGATCGGTTGCTGTATCTTGCAACCATCGCGATTGCCTTGATGATGGGCGCATTTATCGGCACGCTCTACGGTTAAATCCGGATGCAGCAAATCCACATGTGACACCGCAGATGTTTGATGCTATCGTGGCCCTGTCGGCAATACCGACGGGGCTTTTCGCTTTTTGACAAGCCCACAACAAGAGGGTAGTCAGACCCCAAGAGGCTTAAAAACGGATCGGGGCACATGAGCTTTTACAGGGACAGAAAAGCCGCGCAATTCAAGCGGGCAAAGGGTATTTTGCGTCACGGGCTGATGGCGCTTTCATTAAGTCTTTCAACGGGTTTCATGCTTGCATACACGGCTGAGCCGGTGCAGGCGCAGGCGCGTGCCTACCGGTTTGACCGGGTCGAGATCAGCGGCAATCAGCGTGTGGATGCGGCAACAATCATGTCCTATGCGGGAATCACCAAAGGCAAGGCCATGTCGGCGGCCGCGTTGAACGATTCATACCAGCGCATTGTCGGCTCCGGTCTGTTTGAAGAGGTTGACCTGCAGCCGCGTGGCAACACGCTGGTGATAAAGGTGCGCGAATATCCGACGATCAATGTCATCAACATCGAAGGCAACAAGCGGCTGAAGGACGAAGACCTGCTGCATATCATCACCTCGGCGTCGCGCCACGTTTACAGCCCCACGGTGGCCGAGGCCGACGCCGCCACGATCGTTGACGCCTACCGCCAGGCCGGCCGCTATGCCGCCACGGTGACCCCGAAAATCATCCGCCGCAGCGAAAACCGTGTCGATCTGGTCTTTGAGGTGGTCGAAGGCAAGGTGGTCGAGGTCGAGCGGCTCAGCTTTGTCGGCAACCGCGCCTTTTCCGACCGGCGTCTGCGCCGGGTGCTCGGGACCAAACAGGCCGGATTGCTGCGCGCCATCATCAAGAGCGACACCTTCATCGCGGACCGGATAGAGTTTGACAAACAGGTCTTGCGCGATTTTTATCTGTCGCGCGGCTATATCGATTTTCAGGTCCTGTCGGTCAACTCTGAACTGGCGCGCAAGCGCAACGGCTTTTTCGTCACCTTCAAGGTGCACGAGGGGCAACAGTTCCGGGTCGGGGAAATCACCACGGTTTCCGATCTTGAGGGTGTTGATCCGGATGAGTTCCAGAAGGTTGCCAAGATCCGTTCCGGCATGGTGTATTCACCGTCGATTGTCGAAAACACCATTGCCCGGATGGAGCGGCTCGCCATCAAGAAAGGCATGAATTTTGTCCGTGTCGAGCCGCGCATTTCCCGAAATGACCGGGATCAGGTGCTGGATATCGAGTTCGCCGTCACCAAGGGCCCGCGGGTTTTTGTCGAGCGGATCGACATCGAAGGCAATGCCACAACGCTCGATCGGGTTATCCGCCGCCAGTTCCGCACGGTTGAGGGCGATCCGTTCAACCCGCGAGAGATCCGCGACGCCGCCGAACGCATTCGGGCGCTGGGTTTTTTCAAGACGGCCGATGTGAATGCCCGCGAGGGCTCGGCCCCCGATCAGGTTGTGGTCGGTGTGAACGTGGAAGAAAAACCGACCGGCAGCCTGAATTTCGGCGCGTCGTTTTCCAGTGATGTCGGATTTGGTCTGACCATCGGATTTTCCGAGCGCAACTTTCTGGGCCGGGGCCAGCGGCTCAGCTTCCGGGTCAATACGGCAAGCAAGGACAGATCATTCGAATTCAGTTTTGTCGAGCCGGCCCTGCTGGGCCGCGATCTGGCCTTTGGCGTCAATCTCAACTACATCACCTCCAACCGCTCCAACGCGGCCTTCAGCACCAAGACTGCAACCTTCAGCCCGTCCCTGACCTTTCCGATCAGCGAAAACGGCCGTTTGCAAATCCGCTACACACTCTCCAGCGCGGAAGTGTTTGACGTCAACGCCAGTTCTTCGGCCATCCTTGCCGCAGATGAGGCGCGCGGGCAGGAATGGAGCAGTAGCCTTGGCTATACCTACAGCTATGACACACGCACCACCGGGCTGAACCCGAATGCCGGCGTCTTGCTCCGCTTCAGTCAGGATTATGCCGGACTGGGCGGCGAAAACAAATTTGTCCGCACGACCGCATTGCTCGGGGCAGAAACCAAGGTCCTGAATGACGAAGTGACCCTGCGTGCCGTATTGGAGGGGGGCGCCATCGCCACCATATCCGGCGACAGCCGGGTGACCGACCGGTTCTTCCTGAACAGCTCCAAGCTGCGCGGGTTTGAGCCAAACGGGGTCGGCCCGCGCGACCTGACCGTTCCCAACCGCGACGCCCTTGGCGGCAACATTTATGCCGTGGCCCGGGTCGAGGCAAAGTTTCCGCTGGGCCTGCCCGAGGAATACGGTATTTCCGGCGGCCTGTTCCTTGATGCCGGCTCGGTCTGGGATCTGGACAATCTGTACGGCACCGCTGTTGACGACAGCATGCATCTGCGCTCCTCCATCGGGTTTTCCATTTTCTGGGAAACCGGAATCGGCCCGTTGCGGTTCAATTTCTCAAAGGCGATCAAAAAGCAGCCCTATGACCTTGAGCGCAGTTTCGATCTGACTGTTTCAACGACATTCTGAAATGCCGGGACCGAGACCAGTCTTTGCGCGTCTGGCCATTGCAAGGCTGCTGGCCGCTGTGCTGTGGGTCAGCATGTTGGGGCTTGCCCCGGCAACGGCCCAGCCGGCGGGCGGCACGCAGGCCACGCCGATACTGACCATCAATCAGGAAAGGCTGTTCAAGGATTCGCTTTTTGGCGAGCGCATCATGCGCGAACGGGAAGAGGCCAGCCGGGCTCTGGCCGCGGAAAACCGCAAGATCGAGGCCCAGCTGACAGCAGAAGAGAAGGACCTCACCCGCCAGCGCAAAACCCTGCCGCCGGAAGAGTTCCGCAAACTCGCGGATGCCTTTGACGAAAAAGTGCAGGGCATCCGCCAGGCGCAGGACAGCAAGGCACGCGCCCTTGCCCGGCAGATTGAAAACGAACGCCAGGTGTTTTTCGGAAAGGTCCTGCCGATCCTGAATGAAATCGTCCGCGAACGCGGAGCCGTTGCCATACTGGATCGGCGCGCCATCCTTGTGGCTTCCGACAGCATTGATGTAACCGATGAGGCATTGCAACTGATCGACAGCAGAATTGGTGACGGCAAGACCTCACAATAGGAAACGCCGGCTCATGCGGCTTGTTTCGCTCCGCATGAATTGATAGGCAAATCCAACAGTAAAGCGACAGAAAGAAACGGGCATATGACAGACAGTATTACTTCAGCCGACATTGATTTGATCCAGCGTATTATTCCGCATCGCTATCCGTTTCTTCTGGTCGACAGAATCCGCGATATCGTCGTTGACAAGGGGGCGGTCGGCATCAAGAACGTGACCTTCAACGAGCCGCATTTTCAGGGGCATTTCCCCGGCGCCCCGATCATGCCGGGCGTCACCATCATCGAGGCCATGGCGCAAACTGCGGCGGTTCTTGTCGGTATCAGCCTCGATCTGATCGACAAGGAATTCCTCGTCTATTTCATGGCGATTGACAAATGCAAATTCCGCCGCATGGTCGTTCCGGGCGATGTTCTGGAGATGGATATGCAGGTGATCCGCAAGGGCACGAAAATCTGGAAGTTTCACGGCATTGCAACCGTTGAGGGTGAAGTGGCCGCCGAGGCGGATATCACCGCCATGCTGGATCTCAAGGAGGCCTGACAGATGCGCATCCACCCAGATGCACAGATCGACGCGAGCGCCCGGATTGCCCCCGGCGCCCGGATCAGTGCCGGGGTGCGCATCGGGCCGTTTTGTGTGGTGGGCGATGATGTCCTGCTGCGCGAAAAGGTCGAGTTGAAAAGCCATGTGGTCGTTTCCGGCCAGACGGAAATCGGCGCCGAAACCGTAGTCTTTCCCTTTGCCTGCATTGGCGAAATCCCGCAGGATCTGAAATACGATGGCGAGAAAACCCGCCTGCTGATCGGTGCGCGCAACAGAATCCGCGAAGGCGTGACCATGAACACCGGCACCAAAGGTGGCGGTGGGGTGACAAGGGTGGGTGATGACTGCCTGTTCATGACCGGCGCGCATGTGGCCCATGACGCAACGGTTGGCAATCGGGTCATTCTGGCCAATCAGGCCGCGCTGGCCGGTCATTGCGTTGTCGAGGATGATGTCATCATCGGCGGCCTGTCCGGCATCCACCAATATGTCCGCCTTGGCCGTGGTGCCATTATCGGGGCGGTTACCATGGTTACAAATGACGTGATCCCCTATGGTCTGGTGCAGTCGCCGCGGGGCGAGTTGGACGGGCTCAATCTGGTCGGCCTCAAACGCCGCGGTGTTTCGCGCGAAGACATCACCGCCCTGCGCGCCGCCTACCAGATGCTGGCACAGGGGGATGGCGCCTTTCAGGAACGCGCCCGACGCCTTGGCGAAGAAACCAGCAGTGCCTATGTCCGCGAAATTGTCGATTTCATCACCGGTCACAGTGACCGCTCATTCCTGACGCCCAGTTAGCATGGCCGGTCGTCTCGCCATACTTGCCGGCCGCGGCGCATTGCCAGGCATTCTGGCCGGGGCGGTTTCGGATGCGGTTCATGTGACATTCAGCGGCATCGCTGTCGGGGTGCCGGCCGGCACGGAGCATCTGCCCACCAGTTTTGAACGCCTCGGAGAGCTGTTTTCCGGGCTTGCCGAAAAGGGTGTCACCGATGTTGTTTTTGCCGGTTCCATGTCCCGCCCGGCCCTTGATCCCTCGCGGTTTGATGCGACAATGCATGCGCTGGCACCGCGCCTGATGATGGCAATGGGGCAGGGGGATGACAGCCTGTTGCGCACCGTGGCGGATGTGTTCGAGGAGAAAGGCTTTGCGGTCAAGGGGGCGCATGAAATTCTGCCTGATCTGCTTTTGGCCCGGGGCAGCCTGATCGGCCCGGAACCCGGAAAGGGGGATCTGGATGATGCCACAAGGGCGGCAACGGTGCTGGATACGCTGTCGCCGCTGGATGTGGGGCAGGCGGCGGTTGTTGCCGGCGGGATGGTGATGGGCATTGAAACCATTCAGGGCACCGATGCCATGCTGCGCTTTGTCGGCAATACGCCCGCCGCGCTCTGGCGCAAACGCGGTGTCTTGGTGAAACAGCCCAAGGCCGGGCAGGATTTGCGGTTTGACATGCCGATGGTTGGCCCGGCCACGCTGCGCAATGCTGCGGCTGCGGGTATCGGTGGCGTTGTCGTTGCCGCGCAAAAGGTTCTGGTTCTGGACCAGCCCGCCATCCGGCAGATTACCCAGGACAACGGCATTTTTCTGCTGGCCCGATGAAACGGTTTTTCCTGATCGCCGGAGAACCGTCGGGCGACATGCTCGGCGCGGCGCTCATGGCCGGGCTGAAACAGCTTGAACCAGATGTGGTTTTCTCCGGCGTTGGTGGCCCGCTGATGCAGGCTCAGGGGTTGCACAGCCTGTTTCCAATGGAAGAACTGTCGGTCATGGGCCTTGCCGAGGTGCTGCCAAAATACCGCCAGTTGATGCAGCGCATCAGGCAGACCGCCGCCGAGGTGGTACAGCAGAGCCCCGACGCGCTGATCAGCATCGACAGCCCCGATTTCTGCCTGCGGGTGGCCAAACGGGTCAAGGCGCAAAGCCATGTCAAAACCATCCACTACGTTGCCCCCTCGGTCTGGGCCTGGCGGCCCGGACGGGCGGCGAAAATGGCCCGGGTGATTGACCATGTGCTGGCCTTGCTCCCGTTTGAACCACCCCTGATGCAGGCCGCCGGCATGGGCTGCGATTTTGTCGGCCATCCGGTGGTGGCCGAACCACAGGCCACGCACGAACAGGCGCAGGATTTTCGCACCCGCCACGGGATCAATGACACCCCCTTACTACTTGTGCTGCCCGGCTCACGCCGTGGTGAAGTCGAACGCCTGATGCCGATCTTTGGCGAAACCCTGCGCCAATTACACAAAGAGCGCCCCGACCTGCGCATTGTCCTGCCCGCCGCCCCATCGGTTGCCACACGGGTGCAGGAACTGGTGGCGGACTGGCCCATCCCGCCACAACTGCTGAATGCCGCAGACCTGCCTGAAAAACGCGCGGCTTTCGCCGCCGCGGATGTGGCCGTGGCCGCCTCGGGCACCGTGTCTCTGGAACTGGCGGCCGCGGGCACGCCCATGGTCATCGCCTATAAATTCAACTGGCTCAGCTGGCAGATCATCCGGCGCATGGCCCTTACCGACACGGTAACACTGGTCAATCTGGTCTCGGATAGCCGCGTGGTGCCCGAATTTCTCGGCGAAAACTGCCTGCCGGACAAAATCGCCAGCGGCGTGCTGGATGTGCTGAACAACCCGCAATCCCAGCAAGAGGCAATGGCCCTGACAATGGAACGCCTCGGCCGCGATCAGGAACCGCCGGGATTACGCGCGGCACGGGCGGTTCTAAAAGCTCTATAGCCGATCTTTGTTCCCCAAATATCCCCGCCGGAGGCATGGAATCTTTTTGCACTGCGCCTGAAATCATTCCCCCCGCCAGATCCAGCCCCCGCCAAAGATCCGGCTGCCTCCATCCTCGTAAAACACACAAGCCTGCCCCGGCGAAACGCCTTCTTCCGGTTCCAGCAACTCCACTTCAGCTGTGGTTGCCGATAGGGGTCGCACAATCGCCGCCCGTGGCGGACGGGTGGAGCGCACCTTGACGGCCAGATGCCATTCGTCCTGACTGTCAAACGGTGCATCCCCCAGCCAGTTGATTTCGCGCACTGGCACGATCCGCGTGCTCAACGCCTCTTTCGGCCCCACCACCACCTCGCGGCTGTCCGCATCCAGTTTTATCACATACATTGGCCCCGCCGGCCCGCCGATGCCAAGCCCGCGCCTTTGGCCGATGGTATAGTGGATCACCCCGCGATGTTGCCCCAGCACATTGCCATCCAGATCCACGATATTGCCGGGGCTTGCCGCTTCGGGCCGCAGCTTTTCGATCAGCGCCGCATAATTGCCGTCGGGCACGAAGCAGATATCCTGACTGTCCGGCTTGTCCGCCACCGCCAGCCCGTGTTTCACCGCCAGGGCCCGCGTTTCGGCCTTGGATTGCAGATGCCCCAAAGGAAAGCGCAGGAAATCCAGTTGCTCTTGCGTGGTGGGAAACAGGAAATAGCTCTGATCGCGTGTCGGGTCGGCCGCCATATGCAGCTCGGCCCCCGTCAGCCCCCCCTTGCGCTGGATATAATGCCCCGTCGCCATGCAATCGGCGTCCAGATCGCGCGCGGTGGCCAGCAGATCCTTGAACTTCACCCGCTCGTTGCAACGGATGCAGGGCACCGGTGTGGCGCCGGCCAGATAACTGTCGGCAAACTCGTCGATCACGGTTTCCCTGAAGATATTCTCGTAATCCAGCACGTAATGCGGGAATCCCATTTCCTCGGCCACGCGGCGGGCATCATGAATGTCGATGCCGGCGCAGCACGCGCCCTTTTTGGCCAGCGCCGCCCCGTGGTCATAGAGCTGTAGCGTGACTCCGACCACGTCATAGCCCTCGGCCGCCAGTTCGGCGGCGACAACAGAACTGTCCACACCTCCGGACATGGCCACAACCACGCGGGTTTCGGACGGGGGTTTGGCAAAGCCCAGCGAATTCAGCACCGGGGCAGGGGCGGCAGTGACAGCCATCGGCATTCTCCTTCAGGAAGTGTGAAAGAATATATGAAAATGCGAAGAACTAACAAGGGGCGGTTTCACGGCTCATTAACGGGCCTGGGCCATCTTTCTGCGCAAAGAACGAGGGGACAGCCATGTTTTTGAAGAAAGTCGAAGGCCCGCGAACCGTTACCCTGCCGGATGGCACGGTGATGACGCGTGCCGATCTTCCACCCGCGGGCACGCGCCGCTGGGTCGCCAGCCGCAAGGCCGCCGTTGTCAAAGGGGTCCTGTCAGGACTGATTCCCCTGTCCGAGGCGCTGGAACGCTACGATTTGTCGGAAGAAGAATACTTTTCCTGGCAACATGCCATTGAACAGCACGGAATAAAGGCCCTGAAAACCACACGTTTACAGAAGTATCGACAATCTTAAGGCGAGAATGCTAACAATCATGCAATGGTAACTTGTAGTTAACCAATTTTAGCGAGGGTGGTGTCAGACGAAGGGATAGTAGCGGAGATACTGATATGCGCATTTTGCTGGTTGAAGACGACCCAACAACCTCAAAAAGCATCGAGATGATGCTCACACATGCCAATTTGAATGTTTACTGCACCGATCTTGGTGAAGAGGGCATCGATCTGGCCAAACTGTATGATTACGATCTGATCCTGCTGGATCTGAATTTGCCGGATATGAATGGTCACGAGGTCTTGCGCCAGCTTCGGCTTGCGCGGGTGGAAACCCCGATCCTGATTCTGACTGGCGCTGATGACACGGAAAGCAAAATCAAGGGGTTCGGCTTTGGCGCCGATGATTACCTGACAAAGCCGTTTCACCGCGAGGAACTGGTGGCGCGCATACATGCCATCATTCGCCGTTCAAAGGGACACTCGCAATCCATTATCATGACCGGTCGAATCGGGGTCAATCTGGATGCCAAGACGGTCGAGGTGGATGGCAAGACCGTGCATCTCACCGGCAAGGAATACCAGATGCTCGAATTGCTGAGCCTGCGCAAGGGGACCACGCTGACCAAGGAAATGTTCCTGAACCATTTGTATGGCGGCATGGATGAGCCGGAACTGAAGATCATCGACGTATTCATCTGCAAGCTGCGCAAGAAACTGGCCGAGGCCACCGGTGGCGACAGCTATATCGAAACCGTCTGGGGCCGGGGCTATGTTTTGCGGGATCCCACGCCAATGGGTATGGGGGAGCCATTGGCCATCGGGGCCTGACGCCGGCAGCCTGGCATTCCGTGCCCGGCTTTTGGCAGACTGAATTCCAACAGCCTGATTTTTCTGTTTCGCGGGCCGGCGTTGTCGTCGGCCCGTTCTTGCTGATGCGGTCGGGTCTTGTTTCCTGATATTGTTTCCGGCGTGGCGTGCACGGCTTTCGCTGGATCTCTCCTGGCCTGTCTCCTATCTAAGGAGGGTAGCGGAAGGGAGGCCAGATGAAAAATCTGAAACCAGTTGCAGAACTGAGCCGGGATGAGGCCGAAAAGGAACTTGCCCGGCTTGCCCGCCTGCTGAAACGCGCCAACACCGCGTATTACGTGTCTGACCAGCCGGTCATGTCCGATGCGGAATACGACCGGCTGAAACAACGCAACCTTGCGATCGAGACCCGGTTTCCCGATCTCAAGCGGCCTGACAGCCCGTCCAATCTGGTCGGGGCGCCGCCGTCCTCTGCCTTTGCCAAGGTCGTGCACAAGGTGCCGATGCTGTCGCTCGAGGACATATTCGACGATGCATCGGTTTACGAATTTGACGAAAGCGTGCGCAAGTTTCTCGGCCTGTCGGCGGAGGATGCAATCGATTACAGTTCCGAACCGAAAATTGACGGCCTTTCGCTTTCCCTGCTTTATGAGAACGGCAAGCTGGTGCAGGGGGCGACACGGGGGGATGGCAAGGTTGGCGAGGATGTCACGGCGAATGCCCTGACCATTCGCGACATTCCGCACCATCTGAAACCGATCGATGGCCATCTGCCGGAACTGATCGAGGTGCGCGGCGAATGCTATATGGCGCATTCCGATTTTTTCGCCCTGAACGAACGCCAGAAACAGCGGGGTGAAAAACCATTTGCCAACCCGCGCAATGCTGCCGCCGGCTCTCTGCGCCAGCTTGACCCGGCGATCACCGCCGAGCGCAACCTCAGGTTTTTCGCCTATGCCTGGGGCGCGCATTCAGAGCCGGTGGCCGATACGCAGATTCAGGCGCTCAGGCGATTCGCCGCAATGGGGTTCAAGGTGAATATCCTCAGCGAGCTTTGCCACACGCCCGACGATCTGGTGCACGAGTTTCACAAGATCGAAGATATGCGTGCGACGCTGAACTATGACATTGATGGTGTCGTTTTCAAGGTGAACAGCATCGCCCTGCAACACCGGCTCGGCTATCGCTCGACCACCCCCCGCTGGGCCATCGCCCGCAAGTTTTCCCCGGTCGAGGCCTGGACCTGGCTGCGAAAGATCGACATCCAGGTCGGGCGCACCGGTGCCCTTTCGCCGGTGGCACGCCTGCAGCCGGTCACCATTGGCGGGGTCGTCGTGTCAAACGCCACCCTGCACAACGAAGACTATATCGCCGGACGCGATTCCAGGGGAAACCCGATCCGCGACGGGCGCGACATCCGCGAAGGCGACTGGGTCAAGGTCTATCGCGCCGGCGATGTCATCCCGAAAATCGCCGATGTGGATCTGTCCAAACGTCCGCCCGGCAGCGAGCCTTACAAATTTCCGGATCATTGCCCGGTGTGCGGTGCCCTGGCGGTGCGCGAACCCGGCAGTTCCGTGCGCCGCTGTACCGGTGGTTTGTCCTGCCCGGCCCAGGCAATCGAGCGGCTCATCCACTTTGTATCGCGGCCTGCCTTTGATATTGTCGGCCTGGGGGCGCGGCAGATCGAACAGTTTTACGTGCTTTCCTGGATCGAGGAACCCGCCGATATTTTCACCCTCGAGGCGCGGGACCGCGCCGGTAAAAAGGCGAAATCAGACCCTGAGCAGATGCTGGAGAAACTGACCGGCACCGATCCGGAAAAGGCGCGCGAGCGGCTGGCTTCGGCGCTCGGGCTGGAACGGTTTGATACGGACAAAGTGGCGGAACGCTTTGAATCGCTCAGCAAGACGCCGCTGGCACAGATGTTCGGCTGGGGCGAAACCTCGGCCCGGAATTTGTTCCAGGCCATTCGCGCGCGCCGGCGCATTGCCCTTGACCGGCTGATATTTTCGCTCGGCATCCGCCATGTGGGGCAGGTGGCGGCAACCATGCTGGCCCGCAGCTTTCACAACTGGTCGGCGTTTTATGAAACAATGACCACGGCCACACCCGGTGAGGGGGCGCAATGGGATAGTCTGGTGGCAATCGACGGCGTTGGTCCGGTGATGGCCGAAGCGCTGGTGCTGGCCTTTCAGCAGGAAAAGGAACGGGCCCTGATCGACCGGCTGGTCGCCCAGCTCGAAGAGATAACCGAGGTCAGCGCACCGGCGCCGGTGGACAGCCCGATTGCCGGCAAAACCATTGTCTTTACCGGCACATTGCAGCATATGACCCGCGCCGAGGCCAAGGCGCGCGCCGAGGCCCTGGGGGCGAAGGTTTCCAACTCGATCTCGTCGAAAACCGATCTTCTCGTGGCCGGCGAGGGTGGGGGCTCAAAGCGCGGCAAGGCTGAAAAGCTTGGGGTCAGGACCGTGGATGAGGCAGGCTGGCTCGACCTGATCGGTGGCGTATGAGCGGCCGACCCGAGGTTCTGTTTCCGCTCTTTGCCGAGCTTGAGACCCTGGAAGGTGTCGGGCCGAAAACCGCGGCGCATTTCGCCCGCATGGGGGTGGAAAAACCGCGGGATCTGATCTTTCACCTGCCGCTGGCCGGGGTTGACCGCGAAAAACGTGATACTGTTCAGGGGGTTAAACCACCTGCCGTGGTAACGGTCGAGGTCGAGGTGGGCCAGCACCATCCGCCAAAAATACGCGGGCGTCCCTACCGGGTCGATGTGCAGGACAGCAAGACCCGGTTTCAACTGGTCTTTTTCCATGCCCATGCCGAATATCTGCAAAGACAGTTGCCGACGGGTCAGCGCCGGCTGATTTCGGGCAAGCTTGAATTTTTTGATGGCATCGCCCAGATCGTTCATCCGGATCATATCCTGCGCCCCGAACAGGCCGGGCAGATACCGGCGTATGAGCCGGTATACCCCCTGACCGAAGGGGTGACGCAAAAGCTGATGGCGCGGGCGATGCAATCGGCTCTGGCCAGGGTCATGCCGCTGGCCGAATGGATAGATCCCGGCCTGAAAAAACGCGAATCCTGGCCGGACTGGGACAGGGCGCTGCACATCGCCCATGCGCCGAAATCAGCCTCGGATCTGTTGCCAACCGCCCCGGCGCGGGCCCGTCTGGCCTATGATGAGCTGTTTGCGCATCAATTGACGCTGGCGCTGGCGCGGGCGCGTCAGCGGCGGGGCAAAGGCCGCCCGTCCCGTGCGACCGGCAAACTCCAATCCCGGGTTCTGGCGGCATTGCCCTACCGGCCGACCGGTGCCCAGCAACGGGCGATCGAGGAGATTTCCGCCGATATGGCCGGCCCCCAGCGCATGAGCCGGCTGTTGCAGGGCGATGTCGGCTCGGGCAAAACGCTGGTGGCTTTCATGGCTTTGCTGGTGGCGGTGGAATCCGGCGGGCAGGGGGTGATGATGGCCCCGACCGAAATTCTGGCGCGTCAACACTATCAGGCCCTGTTGCCGCTCGCCGAAAGCGCCGGTGTGGTTCTGGAAATTCTGACCGGGCGCGACAAGGGGCAGGAACGCGCGGCCAAACTGGCGGCGTTGGCGCGGGGTGACATTCAGGTGCTTGTTGGCACGCACGCGGTTTTCCAGAAAGATGTTGTCTATCATGATCTGCGGCTGGCGGTGGTTGATGAACAGCACCGTTTTGGCGTGCGCCAGCGGTTGGAACTTGGCGCCAAGGGGCAGGTGGCCGATGTGCTGGTGATGACGGCCACGCCGATTCCGCGCTCGCTCGCGCTGGCGCAATATGGTGACATGGATGTCTCGGTGCTGGATGAAAAACCGCCCGGTCGTCAGCCGGTTACAACCGCGCTCGTGTCGCTGGGGCGGATCGACGAGGTGGTGACGCATCTCAGAAATGCCATTGCCGAGGGGCGGCAGGCCTATTGGGTCTGCCCGCTGGTGGATGAAAGCGAGGTCTCGGATCTGACCGCCGCGCAGCAGCGGTTCGAATTCCTGCGCGCCCGTCTGGGCGAGGGGGCCGTCGGCCTGGTGCACGGGCAGCTTCCGGCGGCCGAGAAAGACGCAGCAATGGCGCGGTTCGTGGCCGGGCAGACCAAGGTTCTGGTAGCGACAACGGTGATCGAGGTTGGCGTGGATGTGCCAAACGCGTCAATCATGGTGATTGAGCGGGCCGAGAGCTTTGGTCTGGCGCAATTGCACCAGTTGCGTGGTCGCGTCGGGCGCGGCTCGGCGGCCTCGACCTGTTTGCTGCTTTATAAATCGCCGCTGTCCGCGGCAGGGCGCCGGCGGCTGGAAATCCTGCGCGAAACCGATGACGGGTTTCGCATCGCCGAGGAAGATCTGGCCATGCGCGGCGCCGGGGATCTGATCGGAATGGCGCAATCCGGCCTGCCGAAATTTCTGGTGGCGGATCTTGAGCACCAGACCGATCTGATGGCCACGGCCCAGACCGATGCCCGCAAATTGCTGCAAGAGGATCCGGAGCTGCTCAGCCCGCGCGGGCAGGCCACGCGGGTTCTGCTCTGGTTGATGGAGCAGGATAAATCTATTCGTTTGATTACAGTGGGTTAACGGGCGATCACGCGTTTTGTTCGCTTTTGTTCGCCAAAAGTTCTTTACAATTGGTTAAAATAATGAGAACAAAGTAGCAACAACGAGCAGGTTAAAAGGAGAACATCCCGATGATTAAGGATCTGAAAACAGTTCTGTCACGCTCCTCTGCCACGGTGGTGCAGGACACTATCGGGGTTATCGCGCTGGCGATCACACTGGTTGTCGGCCTGAATCTTCCGGGTCTCTTCTGATCGTGCCTGTTCATAGCGACTGCCTGGTGTTTGGCAGAGCCTTACGTCGCACATCCTGTCCCCAATCGGATGCCCGACATATATTGCCTGTCCCTGTCCGGATTTAGCCGGGGGGCGCGCCTGTCCTCCCCGGCTGGCCTGTGGCTCTGCAGAAAACACGCAACCTGCCGCCGCCTTTCCATGCGAGAGTGCGGCGGCTTTTTTATGCGCAGGCGGATTTGGCGGCCTGGTCAAACGCGTCCAGCGTCGCCTCCAGCGCCAGCATGATTGACGCGTGGCGGTTGCGGAAATCACGCGCCGGCAACAAAACCTCCAGCCCGTCAAACGGGGCTTCGGGCACGGGGCCGTTTTCCTTCAGCATGGCGGAAAGCTGGTCACGGGCGCGCTCGATCTGTTCGCGGCTGCAACCGATCACATGCGCCCCCACCACCGAGGCCGAGGCCTGCCCCAGGGCACAGGCTTTCACATCCTGGGCAAACTCCTGAATTTTGCCATCGCGAATGACAACTTCTGCAGTTACGGTTGAACCACACAGCGGCGAGCGGCGCTTGGCAACGCCACAGGGCCGGTCCAGATGGCCCAGATGCGGAATATCCGCGGCCAGTTCCAGAATGCGGCCGGAATAGAGATTGATCAGATCGCTGTCACCACTCATGGCTTTTCCTTTTCTCACTCTCCTGACATAAATAGAACCAACCGCGCCGTTGCAAAAGGTTTTTTGAAACAATGTCCGAAATAACCCGTTTTGACCCTTCGACCTTGGTCTACAATGAACAGGGCCTGATCCCGGCGATCGCCCAGGATGCCGGCAGCGGCGAGGTGCTGATGCTGGCCTGGATGAACCGCGAGGCGGTGGCGCGCACCCTGAAAACCGGCCGGGTGACCTATTGGTCACGTTCGCGCGCGGCGTTCTGGGTCAAGGGCGAAACCTCGGGCCATGTCCAGGATCTGGTGGAAATGCGCCTTGATTGCGATCGTGACTGCCTGCTGATTCTGGTGCAGCAAACAGGGCCGGCTTGCCATACAAACCGGCGCACCTGTTTCTACACGGCTGTTCAGGATGGCCAGGAGGCAGAGCTGATGGCGCCCCAGTGATCGGCAGGATAGGTATTTACCTGAAGGGGATTCCTTTGTTAGGCTCCAATGGTTGATTGAACATGGAGCATTTTATGACGCCTTTACGTATTTTGACCAGGCTCGCAGGCCTGGCCACCACATCCGTTTTTCTTGCCACAACGCCTGTTCGGGCCGAAGTCTCGGCAAAGGACATCGGGTTTGACCCACATGAATCCTGCTATGAAATCCTGCAACGCCCGGATGTGACAAAGATCATGGCCGCAGCCTGGGTCTTTGGCTACCTTGGGGCCGAACGCGGCGACGTGCGCCCGGTCGATTTTGGCAATGCCAAGACCATGCTGAAAAACCTGGCAGAGCCCTGCGCCGCCGATCATGACCTGTCCCTGCTGGAGCTGGTTGCAAAGAACAAGGCCGGTGCGCAGACCACAGCCGGTAGCGAAGCCGAGGCGCGCAGCCTGTTGCTGAAGTTCTTTGCACCCGGCGCCGATCTGGCCGCCCTTACCGCGGCTCTTTTTCCCAGCGAAGCAGAGGTGCATATGGTCTATAATGATCCTTTGGCCTCGCGCCTGGCCGCGTCCTATGCCGCCGCTTTCAAGCCCGGTATAAAATTCGGCCCCAAGCCCGAGCATGACGATCTGCTGATGTATTACACAACGACAGGCCGCTTGCAGGCGGGGGATCCGATGCTGGAAAATTTTCCGGGCGGCTACAAGAAGGTGTTGCAGTATTTCAAGGCGGATGTGCCGATCGTGCGCTTCAAGTTCGTCAAGAAAGGTGAAACGCTCGGCCTGGCCGTTGATGGGCTGGTCTATGTGAATGACCACTGGGTGATCATGCCAAAACCCTGGCGGGGGCTGGATTAGGGCGTAGAC
>Ga0256841_1001271_pt1 | contig 22477 bp, 21 predicted proteins | sample 356308metaG_FD_185971 | JGI IMG/M metagenome (GOLD analysis project Ga0256841, IMG submission 185971) | Hydrothermal vent microbial communities from Mid Atlantic Ridge, Atlantic Ocean - 356-308 | ecosystem: Environmental > Aquatic > Marine > Hydrothermal vents | place: Atlantic Ocean: Mid... | reverse complement strand
TCATTGTCGGCATCTGTGAGTGTGCCTTTGCATTTGTCGCCTCCGAGGATTTTGACTTTGACTTTTTCACCTATGGCATGTTGAAAATGAACAGGTTTGCTTAATTTGCGTTCTATACCAGGAGAGCTTACCTCTAGTCTGTATGGACCACTCATAGGAGGGTGAACGTCTAAAAAAGGTGAGAGTTCGTTGGAGACAGTTGCACACAAATCCAAGTCCACACCACCAACTTTTGTAATATAGACCCTATAAATAGTCTCATTAAACTCTGTCACTGTCTCTGTATCATAGAGTGCTGCACCATTGGCTTCGATGATTTTGGCTATTTGTGTTTCAAGATTCATCACTGCTCTCCTCTGCACTTTTGCGAGATGCTATCTGTTTGAATAGATCTTCCATTTTGTTTTGGTATTCAGGTTGTTCGTCAAACTCAAACGTAAAACGAGGTGCCTTAAACCATCCTTCACTCTGTTTGCAATGATTTTGGATATAGCCAGATACCACACGTAATTGACGTAAAGCTTCACTCTGCTCTTTGGGTGTAAGAAATGATTTGTCCAGATAGACTTTTGCATCAGACCTGCCTTTGGAGCAGACTACATCAGTGACACTAAGCCCATTAATACGCCCATCATCAAGTGTAGCCAATGCTTCTGGGATAATCTCTTTGAGGATAGACTCTGTGCGATGTCGTTTTATCTCTTCGTGTGTCATTGCTCTACCTTGAAGATGACTAGAGTGTCACCTGCTCCTCTACATCTTTGAAGGCTTCTATCACATCCCCCTCTTTGATGTCGTTGAAGTTTTCAAGCATAATACCACACTCATACCCATTTTTCACCTCTTTTGCATCTTCGTTAAATCGTTTGAGTGAAGCAATAGCGCTCTCATAGACTACCACACCATCGCGGATAAGTCTTGCTTTTGCATTACGCACGATGCTGCCATCAGTCACTTTACAACCTGCAATCGTGCCTACTTTTCCAACCACAAATGTTTCACGTACCTCTGCTTGGCCTATCACCTCTTCAGAGATAACAGGGCTCATCAATCCACCAAGAAGTGCCTTAACATCATCAAGTAAATCATAGATAATAGAGTAGGTGCGAATATCAATACCAAGCTCTTTTGCCTTTTTCTTCACAGCACCTGTCGGACGCACATTAAAGCCAAGTACCACCGCATGTTCAGAGGCATCTGCAAGTGTCAAATCACTCTCTGTTACACCACCTACACCCTCATGAATAATATTGACTTTGACCTCTTCGTTTCTTAACTTCTCCAGTGATCCTTTAATCGCCTCAAGAGAGCCTTGTACATCTGCCTTGATGATTACAGGAAGTGCCTTGAGTTGCCCCTCTGCAATCAATGCGGAGAGATCATCAAGTGTTGCTTTGGTTGATTTGGAGAGTACTTTTGCTCTATCATACTCTGCACGTTTTTGAGCAAGCTCACGTACCTCTTTGTCACTAGACATCACAACAAGCTCTTCACCTGCACCTGGAACTTCGTTGAGCCCCACGATAGCAGCTGGGGTCGAAGGACCTATCTCTTTTGCTGCGCTTCCATCATCTAGCTTAATCGCCTTGATACGTCCATAGGTTTTACCAACAACCACATTGTCACCCACCTTGAGTGTACCGTTTTTGATAATCACATTCGCCACAGGTCCAAAGCCTTTTTCCAAAGAAGATTCGACCACTATGGCTTTGGCTTCTTTGGCAGGGTTGGCTTTAAGCTCCATCAGCTCGGCTTGAAGCAAAATCGTCTCAAGCAGATCATCAATACCCATGCCAGTATGTGCCGACACAGGCACAAACTCATACTCTCCACCCCAGTCGCTCGCCATCACATCTATCTCTGCAAGCTGTGCTTTGACATTGTCAGGGTTGGCTGCCTCTTTATCCATCTTGTTTACTGCGATAATCATAGGCACACCTGCTGCTTTTGTATGCGCAATCGCCTCTTTGGTTTGAGGCATCACGCCATCATCGGCTGCCACCACGATAATCACAATATCTGTAGCCTGTGCTCCACGAGAACGCATTTCAGTAAAGGCTTCATGTCCCGGAGTATCGACAAAGGTAATCTTCTTGCCACTTTTTTCTACCTGATAGGCACCCACATGCTGGGTAATGCCACCCGCCTCTTTGTCTGCTACTTTTGCTGAACGAATCTTATCAAGCAGTGATGTTTTACCATGATCCACGTGTCCCATAATCGTAATTACAGGAGGACGTTCAACTGCATCTGGATCTTCCTCTTCATTATAGTCATCGACAATTTCGAGTTCATCGAGAGGATTGATTGTCGTAACCTCTACTTCAAACTCCTCTGCAAGAATCTCTATCTCATCTTTGGAAAGAAAGTCATTCTTTGTGACCATCATACCAAGGGTAAACAACACTTTTATCACATCACCTGCTGTCTTGCCAACCTTTTCTGCAAACTCATATACTCTGACATTCTCAGGTATCTCTACAGATGTGATGACATCTTTACTTTCTTCTTTCGTATATTTTTTACGCTTCCCTCCACGCTTTAAAGAACGTTTCTGCTGTGGTTTAAATGCTTGTCTTGCTCTTGCTGAACCACCATTTTGTGCTTCACGTTTTTTCATCTCTTCTTTACGTTTTTGCTCTTGGCGCATCATATCTTCATAGATATTTTTGTCAGAGAAATCCAAAAGTACTACTTCTTCTTCCCCAAAACCACTGTCAATATCGCCAGACATACTGTCATGATTAAATATATCTATTTTGGTACCTGTATCTTTTGCCTGTGCAGGACCTTTTTTAGGTTTTTTCTTGGGTGTATAGGGCTCTGCATTACTCTTACCCAAAGAGATGTTAGTTCCAGCTCTTGCCGGTGCAGGTTTTGCTTTTCGAACAATTTTAATCCCACCACGTGAAAGCACTCTTTTTTTAGATGCTTCTGAATCATCCGCTGTCTTTCTCACTGTTGGGGCTTCAGATTTCTTACTGACAACAGAGATGCCTTTACGTTTTTTTATTTCTTTTACAGGTGCTGTTTCTTCTGCCAAAACTTTTTCATCCTGAGGCACATCCGATGTTTTTTCTTCTTTTACCTCTTTTTGCACTTCTTCGACAACTTTCTTTTCAGAAACAAATTCAGTTTGTTGTGTAACTTCTTCTTTGAGATCTTTTTTCACTACTGTCATTTTTTTCTTAGGGTTAGGTTTTTTAAAACCTTTTGGTAATTTACCCGAAATAGCATAATCTACAAGGATTTCAGCATTATCAAAACTTATTGCACTGTTTGCTGCTTTTACATCAAAGCCTAACTCTTTAGCTTTTTCAATCAAATCTCCATTTGAGATCCCTGCTTCTTCTGCTATCTCTTGGATTTTAACTTTATCCATTCTTTATTAACTCCTTAATTTAAATGCGACTTCTCGCATGCCCTAATTCTTAAAATCAGATCTGCCAATAGCTTAGTAAAATATTTTTCATCTTGCTTAAAACGTTTTACTAAGCCCTTGACTTTTTTTTCATTTTGAGAACATGACATACAAAGATAAAAACTTCTGCCTGTTCCATCATGTGCTACAATATCATGACCCATCTGTTTTAACCGTAACAAAGTATTTTTAGGATGACGACTTCTGCAAGCGATACACATACGTATGGGCTGTATATTTTTCATGCGTATTATACCTAAAAAGAGATTAAGTGCAATGCCTAATATTTGGCAATAGCCCCATTATTGTCTAAAGAGAGAGTAAAAACTCTAAACTGCGGGAAACGTGCTTGTAGTGCCTGTGCCATCTTGGCTGCATCTTTTTCATAAACAAGATTAAAAAATGTTGAACCCGATCCTGACAATGTACTCATCAATGCACCATGTTTGAGTGCCAGTTTTTGTACATCAAAAAGTTCCGGTATCATTTTCATGCGTCTTGCCTGATGCAACTTGTCTTTAGAAGCTATACGCAACAAATCCCATGATTCTGACATAAATAGTGCTGTCATATAAGATGAACGAGAAAGAGAATAGACCGTCTCTTCTTTTTTATACATTTTAGGCAATACTGTACGAGATTTCGCTGTAGATATAGTACGATTTGGCACAACTACTACTGCTTTTAGATAATCAGGCAACCGTCTTTTTTTACTATAGACTCTATCTCCTTCTACACATGCGACATTAAATCCACCCATCACTGCTGGAGTAATATTGTCTGGATGATGTTCGTAACGCAGTGCCTGATTAAGAATTTCTCTTTTATTGTACTTTTTACCTGCTGCAATATATGCACCTGAAAGTGCCGCAACAATCACTGCTGAAGAAGAGCCCAAACCACGAGAAATAGGAATACGATTATGAAATTCGAATCTAAAATTATCCTCTCTTTCTGTGAGTCGCTTATATTTTTCATTAAAAATACTAAGGAAAAGAGAGTTTTTCTTTATTTTAGGATTATCACTTCCTTCACCATGTGTAGAAATACTTAAAAATTTAGAAGGCTTAATCGTTATTTCATTTCTCAAATCTACAGCAAGTCCCAAGGTGTCAAACCCTGGTCCTAAGTTAGCAGAAGTTGCGGGTACGCTTACAAACATTGTTTTATCCATTTTAGACAGCTGGCAGACTATACTCAGGGCTTGATTCTTCATCCAATTTTAGATCATGAATACTTTGAGGCAACACAAAGGGTGCATCAACTGGCTGTTCATATTTTTTTGTCATTATAGTCTCTTTTTCCTTGATAAAATAGAGATTGCCTATGGCTTTGATAGGTCGATTTCCATTTAAGGCAAAACCACTACAACCAAAACACGGAATGTTACGCGTAATTTCAATGGTTTTTAACATGATATAGGTAAGTTTTATCGCCATATAAGAACCAGGTCCTTTGGTATAAATAATTTTAGAAATATCATATTTTTTAAACATTTGCATCATAGTTGATAAAAGTATCTCAGATGCTTTTAAGTCACTCGAGTATGTTTCTATAAGTATTTCATCTTCATACACCCCTATAAGTAATGGGGATGAAATGGAGATAATAAGTAATGTGTATTGTTTAGGCGAATGATTTTGCAAATGCCCTGCTTTCTAAGGTTTCAACTGCTATTAACTCATAATTTTTACTCTCTGACAACAGTTTACTTGTCAATTGATAATTCAAATTATGCGATCCTGCAAAGGATGTATAGCTTCCTAAAATATTATATCCTGAAACCATCATATCTCCCATAGCATCAAGTATTTTATGTCTGGCAAATTCATTATCAAAGCGTAAGCCATCTGGATTTAACACTTTATAATCATCTAAACCTATAGCATTTTGCAAAGAAGCGCCCAATGCAAGATTTTGACTTTGCAGATACTGGATATCTTTGGCAAAACCAAATGTTCTTGCTCTAGCAATCTCTTCGATAAAATTATGTGTAGAAAACACAAAATGTTCCTTTTGTTCTCCAATAACGGGATGATCAAATTTGATCTTAAAATCAAAACTCGCATTTTCATCTGGACTTAGACGTACAAATTTATCACCTTCTTTAATTTCAACGACCTGTTTTACACGAAGTATTTTTTTAGGGGCATCAAGCTCCTGAATACCTGCTTCATCAAGAAGTAGACAAAACGAGATAGCAGAACCATCCATAATGGGTATCTCGTTTCCATCTACAATGATTCGCATATTGTCTATACCATACGCATATACTGCAGATAAAAAATGTTCAATTGTAGAAACAAACCCTTTTTCATTACCAATAACTGTAGCCATTCTCGTATCTATGACAGAAGAAGGAGATAAAGGAATACTCATTGCCAAATCTTCACGATAAAATACAATACCAGCATCTGCATCAAGTGGTTCTAAACGAAGTTTGATAGGTTCACCTTTATGAAGTCCGATTCCCACTACTTCAACAGCTTTTTGTATGGTTCTTTGCTGCATTATCTCCTCCTTTCATTAGATATGATTTTATATTTAAAAATATTATAGTCTATTTTTATTATTTTTGCAAGTATATCAAAATAGTGTGAAGTATTTGTGAAATATCGCTATTTTTCTAAAATAATTTTATCTGCCGCCTTAAATACATTATCGATATTGGTTTTAATCCATCCGTTGTCAAACCATTCTATAGGTCTCACTTCAGTTCCCTGTACCAATATTCCAAAATGCAGATGGTCACCCAATGCAAGCCCTGTTCTTCCTGTTTTGGCAATTATTTGACCTGCTTTAACCTCATCTCCAGTTTTTACAAGAAGTTCAGAACAGTGTCCATAAATTGTAAAAAGTCCTAATCCATGATCAATCATAGGCATATTCCCATATATACCATTTTCGTTAGCATAAACCACTTTTCCTGCATTCGAATTTCTAATGGGTGCCATTTTTGTACTTGCCAAGTCATACCCTACATGATATGATTTTGAAACTTCATTATCCTTAGTTTTATAATAATAGTGTCTTTCATCACCATAACTGGCTACACGTGCACCATTTTTAAGAGGATAAAACTTTTTCATTTCCCAATGTTGCAATACCTCTTTAGATACATGTTGGGACAATGTATGTATTTTCTCTTCATTTTTTAACCGCATTGTCTCATTGATGGCACGTAATTTGTCCAGTCTATCTGTAATATGTGAATACTCAGGATCACTTGATGCTAAGTCTGTAATTTTTCCATCTATAAACTTATCCCTTGCCTTAATCCATGAAACTTTATATTTATGATTTTTAAGATAAAAAGGTATATCTGTCACCCGCTTGTTTTTGGCTTTGTCTATTGCAATAATCTTAGCATTAAACGTACTTTTATTAAATGGCCAGGCTACCAATGTCGCATAATATCCCTTTTGTTTATATGGTTCAACCTGAAATCTTTTTCCATCCGCTTCAACATATAAATCATCTAAATTTTCATCGTTAGCCTGAAAAACAACCAATGCTGCTCCTCCTTGTGTAATACTATAGGAATTTGCAAGCACATTTACATTAGGACGTTTAGAATCTACGCTAATATGAATAGTTTTAACTGTTTTATTTCCCTGAAAAAAATTCCACAAACTACTATCTTTCACAGATACATTCAGTTGTAGCATATTTGCTTTGGGATTTAATATTTTACTTTTAGGATATGTAACCAGAAGTGTTTGTTTTTTTGTTGCTTTATCAAAATTGCCTTGACCAACAATTAAACTATTTTTACCATCACTTAATACCAATTCATAATGTTTTAAAGCTCTATTATCACTTAACTGGAGTTTTAGAGGATCTGTTCTATTCCAATAAATATTTTTTTCACTCTCAATTTGGGGGGGGATTCTTTCAAACTCAGGTGCAGTATATATATATCCTGTACCTATTAAAAGTATCAATAATAAGAGTACACTTGCTATTTTATTTCCGCCTTTTTTGGCACGTCTATTTTTCATCTATTAATCCTAATTCCTCTATTTTTTCTAAAATTATATCTATACTTTCTTGTAAAGTGTATTGTGTTAGCATAAAACCAGCAGCAACTTTATGTCCACCGCCACCCAATGCTAAAGCAACTTTAGAAACATCTGCTTTCTTACTGCGCATAGAAATACGAATACCCTCATCAAGTTCCATAGCAAACACTGCTATCTCAACCGTTACCAAAGATCTTGCATAATCAACAATACCTTCCATATCTGGAATGGTTGCCCCTGTAGCATCTATGTCTTCTTTATTCACTTTGAGTACCGCTATTTGTGCCTCATGCTTAAGCACCAAAGATGCCAAAGCTTTTTCTAAAATACGCAGTGAACTTAAAGATCTTCTTTGTGTAAAATATGAAGCTATTACATCTGGCTGTGCACCCAGATTTACCAATGCCTTTGCCACCCCAAAAACCTCTTCATTGACTGAAGCGGTGGTAAAATACCTCGTGTCTGAGAGTAATGCCGCATAAAAGCAAGTAGCCGCATCTGCATTCATTGTACATAACGCACCAAAAAGCAAAAATGCTACCTGAGACGAAGATGCATATGCAGGCAAAACGACATTGATGGTGCCATACTTTGTGTTACTTTGATGATGGTCAATATTTAAAATCTCTCGACCTTCCAAGTCAAATCCAAGCCTGTCTATACTGCCACAATCACAAGCAATAATTAAAGAGTTGTCATACTCCATCTTATGTTTTATTTTTTTAAAATTAGGTAAAAAATCCAAATATAAAGGCAAGGTTTTTGAAGCATTGACAATTTCAATTTTTTGATGTTTATTTGGTATAAATAATGCATATATACCTAAAGCTGTTCCTAAAGCATCTGTATCAGGATTAAGATGTGAAAGTATCGTGATAGAATCAGCATTATCTATCTGCTGTTTTACCTCTTTTAGAGGAAGTATGTCACTACGCATATATGCCTTTCATTTTGGCTGTTTAAAACTATACCCATCTTGCATTAACCACTTATTACTTCTATCACAATAACAATTATTTTTACTTCTCCACTCTCATGGACAGATCAATCCAATTTGCCTGATGTATCACCGAACCAGAGCTTATAGCATCTACCCCTGTAGCGGCTATAGCTTCAATCGTATCTAAAGTAACATTGCCAGAGGCTTCAAGCAAAATATGCGGATAGTATGCATCTCTATAGTGCACCACCTCTTTGGTCTGTTCCAGTGACATATTATCGCACATCACGATGTCTGCTCCCGCTTTCATAGCTTTTTTTGCCATCTCAAGGCTCTCGCACTCTATCTCTACTTTGGAGGTAAACGGTATCTTTAGGCGCACTTCTTGCATAAAAGTCTCTAAATCATCTATGGTTTGTAAATGTGTGTCTTTGAGCATCAAGCAGTCATCCAGTCCCATACGATGGTTAATTCCCCCACCACAACGTACAGCATACTTTTCAAACTCTCTAAGCAGTGGTCTTGTTTTTCTCGTATCCAAGAGTTTGACACCTGTCTTTTTGATGGCTTTGACATATTGTGCTGTGAGTGTCGCTATAGAAGAGGCATGCAGCACCATGTCTAAAATAGAACGCTCCAAAGAGAGAATCGTTTTGGAGTCTCCAGAGATAAAAAGCAGTTTTTCGCCCTTGCTAAATGCCTCACCATCATGCACATGCCACTCCAGCTGCAAGTCATACATCTTTGCAAAGGTATTGACATACTCTTGTCCTGCAAATACCCCATCACTTTTGGCAATGATATAAGCACGTATAGGCTTACTTGCAGAGATACGTGAAAACAAATCACCTCTGCCTATATCTTCAGCCACAAGCGCTTTTAAAAAGTTTTCTTTGAGCATCTATTCTCCATTCTTTTTTACTGGTAAATTACGGTTAAAGATTTCTAATACTTCTATACGTTCTTTCTCTTCATTCACTCTATATATAATTGTATAGCCTTTTACCGTTAAGTCTCTTATTCTAATATCATCATAGTAGTATGATTGTCTCGATTTATAAGGAAACGATTTTAAGGTAGAAAAATGTTCGATAACCTCTTTTTGAAAATCCAATGCAGCTGACACTTTATCACTGGCTATAGTAAAAAGTATCTCTTCAAACTGCCGAACAAACAGTTCAGACTGTTTAATCTGCATCATATTGTCTAAGCTTACCCTCTATTTCTGTCATCTTAGCAGAAAACTCATCTTCAGATAGTAACTTCATCGTGCTATTATCTATTGCATTTATAGTCTGGCTAATCTGCTTTTTACGTGTATCAAAATAGGCATCATATGCGATATTACTCTCTTCCACTATTTCCATATATTCTGAGTTTTCATTGACAAAAGAAGCCAATAACGCTTCATGTGATTCATCAACACGTATCAATTTCGTTGTCATGGCTTACTCCTTTTATACTTTATTTTATAGATTATAACATATACACTTATACATTACTACTTTATCGCCAACATACGTTCAAGTGCCATGTTGGCATACTTAATCACATCAGGTTGTACGACTATCTCGTTGATAGGTTTTCCATCTTCTATCGATTTGAGTGTGTTATACAAATCTTCCAATGTCGTTTCATTCATCGTAGGACACTCTGGCTTGGTAGATGAGAGTACATAGGTGTTGCCTTTTCGCATACGATTGACAAGGTTGTACTCTGTACCTATGGCTACTTTTTGTTCTGGGTCTAGGTCGTTGACATACTTGATGAGCTGTGAGGTAGAGCCTGAAAAGTCTGCTGCTTTGACAACTTCTGGGTCACACTCTGGGTGGACTGCAATCTTAATACCAGGGAATTTGTTACGGTAGAACTCTACATCATCTACAGTAAAGAGCTGGTGTACCGAACAAAAACCGTTAAAACAGATGATATCTGCCTCTTTGGGGTCACAGGCTTTTCCCTCTTTTTCTACACCTATTACACACGACTTCAGCCCCATCTGTATGGCAAAGTTTTGTCCCAAACATCTATCTGGCACAAAGAGTATTTTTTTGCCTGTCTCCAGTCCTTTTTGTATAATCTTAAAGGCATTGGATGAGGTACAGACATACCCACCCATCTCTCCTACTTTGGCTTTGACTGATGCATCAGAGTTGATGTAGGTAATAGGCAAGATATCCTCTCTGGCTATCCCGTGTTCGACCATATATTGCACAGACTCATCAAAGTATGAGCCATCCATCATACGAGCCATGGCACAGCAGGCGATTTTGGGCATAAGTACGCGTTTGTCTGGGTCTATCACCTTGACAGACTGTCCCATGAAGCCTACACCACAGAAAACAACCCACTTATTGTCATTGGCCTGACAGCGACGTGCCAACTCCAAAGAGTCTCCAGTAATATCTGCCATTTCAAAGACCTCATCACGCTGATAGTAGTGTGCGACCACTGTAACATCCAGCTCTTTTTTAAGTCTCTGTATCTCTTTTTTATAATCAATACTCATTGATGCCCCTTGGGTATAATTGTAGTTATTTTAGCTAAATTCGGCTAAAATTGCACTATAAACTAAAATTGTGGAGCCTTTATGGACTTATTTACCAACCAAAACTTTTTGCTTTATCTTGCTGTATATCTTATAGCCGGTATTCCCTTTGGCTATATACTTGCCAAACAATTTGCAGGAGTGGACATCAAAAAGGCCGGTTCAGGCAACATCGGGGCTACCAATGTACTTCGTGTGGTTAAAGAAAAAGACCCCAAACTTGCCAAAAAGTTAGGTGCTGCCACACTCTTTTTGGATGCTATAAAAGGTGCAGTGGTCATTTTCATAGCTAAAATGCTTGGTGCCCCAGAGGGTGTACTCTGGACTATTGCAGTGCTTGCAGTGGTGGGTCACTGTTTTTCAGCCTTTTTGTCTTTTGAAGGCGGCAAAGGTGTCGCTACAGGCTTTGGCGTACTTTTAGTAATGATGCCTATTCCTGCACTCATTGCGATTACTGTATGGCTAGGTGCAGCGAAGGGATTAAAAATCTCTTCGCTCTCCTCACTCACAGGACTGCTTGCTTTTATTATCGCTTCTTATGTAATGTACCCTGAAGTACCAGAAATTATCTCACATGCGCCTATTTGGATGATTGCACTCATCATTACCTATAAACATATTCCAAACATCATAAGACTCTTCAAAAAAGAAGAGGCAAGCGTATAACCCTATGACCATTCATATAGAAGCGCTCACCTTTGATGTGATTATCGGTTTACTTGATTTTGAACGGGACAAACCTCAACGTGTTATTGTAGATATAAGCGCCTCGTATGTTTATGAGAAAGATCATTTTATAGACTATGCAGATATGGTTTTACTCGTACAAAATGAACTCAAAGAAAAACGCTATACACTGCTTGAAGATGCACTTTTGGGACTAAAAAACACGCTTATACATACGTATCCCCAGATTGACTCTCTATTCATTAAAATCGCAAAACCCACTATCTTGGCAGAATGTTCTGTTGCACTCAGTGATACTTGGCACTTCTAAATAAAAAACAACAACTACAAGCATCATACCTATTCGATATTTCCATAAAAATCTGTTTAGATTAAAAAATTTTTCAGAAAACACTAAATTTATGCTATAATATTAAACAAATCTTAAAATAAGGGTCAGTTTATGCGAGTGTTACTTATTGAGAATGATGTAGAATTAAGCAAACTCCTTTCTGAAAAATTGCAGGCTTCAGAATACCAATGCGATATCGCTGAAAACCTTAGTGATGCTAAATATTATCTTGATATCCGTAACTATGACCTTGTTCTGCTTAGCTGGGAACAAAAAAGTTCAATCAATATCTCCCTAGTTAAAGATATTAAAAAAGCAGCACACAAAACCTCTGTGATTGTCCTTTCTGAAGACAGCCATAAAGAGAGTGAAATTGAAGCATTAAGATCTGGGGCAGATGATTTTATTAGAAAACCTTTGGATTATGAAATCTTACTTGTAAGGATTGAAGCCAAATTGCGTTTTGGTGCTTCAAATATCATCGAAATAGATGAGCTTATTATCAATCCGGAAGAAGAAAAAATTATCTATCAAGGTGAAGAGATTGAACTCAAAGGGAAACCTTTTGAAGTACTCACCCATCTTGCAATACACAAAGACCAAATCGTCTCAAAAGAGCAACTTCTTGATGCCATCTGGGAAGAGCCAGAACTCGTTACGCCCAATGTTATTGAAGTTGCCATCAATCAAATACGTCAAAAGATGGATAAACCTTTGGATATTTCAACAATTGAGACTGTCAGAAGACGTGGCTACCGATTTTGTTTTCCCAAAAAACTCACATAAATGTGTGAATTTGTAGGCTTTTATAGCCTCAATTTCTTCATATAATCTCCAAAATAATTTATTTTTTTTACTTTTAACTTAGGCATAAGCTATCTTGGGTTATAACTCGTATAAATAATTGAAAAGAAAGTAAAAAACATCTTTCAAAAGGGTAACAATGGCATTAGTAATTACTGACGAATGTATCGCATGTGACGCGTGTAGAGAAGAGTGCCCAAATGAGGCAATCGAAGAGAATGATCCAATCTATATTATTGACCCCGATATGTGTACAGAATGTGTTGGACATTTTGATGAGCCTCAGTGTATTGCTGTATGTCCTGTTGACTGTATCATCTCAGACCCAGACAATGTAGAAAATGTTGAAGAACTTATGTTTAAATACAACAAACTTCAAGAAGAACTAGACGCTTAACATGGCAAAACGAACTGCTATCATTGATATCGGTTCCAACTCAGCCAGACTTGTTATTTTTGAAAAAACGAGTCGCTATGGCTTTCATCTTATCTGTGAACAAAAATCAAAAGTACGCATCGGTGAGGGAGCTTATGAAAAAGATGGCTATCTTCAGCCTATTGGTATAAAACGTGCCTTTTTAACCCTCAAATCTTTCCTCTATACTATCGACAAGTACCAAGCACACAAAACACTCTGTGTCGCTACTTCAGCTATACGTGATGCCCCAAATGGCAAAATTTTTACTGCATGGATTAAAAAAGAATTGGGACTTTCTATTAAAATCATAGATGGCAAACAAGAGGCTATTTATGGTGCTATTGCAGCGAACAATCTGCTACCTGTTTCTAATGCAGTGAGTATCGATATTGGGGGCGGTTCATCCGACATTGCGCTTATCAAAGAGGGGAAAATTATTGACAGTTATTCACTTGATATCGGAACAGTAAGAATCAAAGAACTCTTCTTCGACAAAGCCCTCTCGTCCATGAAAATACATGAAAAAGCAAGAGCCTACATACAAACAGAACTCCATAAACTTCCTTTGCACTTTAAAAGTAACCTCGCCATTGGTATAGGCGGTACTGCAAGAACCCTTTCAAAGGGTATCATGAAGCGTTCAAACTATCCATTAGACAAGTTACATGCATTTACCTATGCTATTGAAGAACATCATGACTACTTAGATGCTATACCACTCTCAAGTGCAAAAAATCTTAAACGCTTTGGACTAAAGAAAAATCGTTATGATACCATTAGAGAAGGTACACTCATTTTTAATGAGATACTGCATTATATCGAAGCGAAACAAGTGATTTCATCTGCTGTAGGGGTAAGAGAAGGTGTATTTTTAGAGCAACTTCTGCGCGATGAAAAATATCGTTTTCCTAAAACAGTAAATCCCAGTGTACATTCTATTTTAGACCGTTTTAAGCCTTTAGTGACTATAGAGAAAAAACGTAAAGCAAAACTCAAAATTGCCTCATCGCTATACAGAGTACTACAAAATCAAATACAAGACAATATGGCTTATGAACAAGAACTCTTCTATGCACTGAAGCTCTCAACTATAGGAAAAACGCTTACCATTTATAAAGCACATCAACATGGTTTTTATATCGCTATGCAAGAGTTAAATTATGGTTTTACACATAAAGAGATTGTACTTATTGCTTTACTTTTACGTATGCATGGGAAAGCACTTATTCACAAAGAACTTTTTGAAAAATATAAATCTTTGCTACCCAAAAAACAAGAGATCAGATGGTTAAGTTTTATTTATACACTCACTGTTTTTCTTCATGAGGCATCCAATTCCGCCACAATTCACTTTACATTTGAAAACCAAACCCTATATATTTATTCAGATAAACCTTTATATCTTGCAAAAGAGAAAATAAAATCTTTAGAAAAACCTATGGCGTTTGCTATTATAGTAGAAGATGAAAGTAAATTACCAAAGCATAAAGTATTGGGTATATAGAGGTAGATAAGATTATCTACCTAAAAAGGGACTTAAAACTTTGTTCCCATAGAAAACTCAAAGGTTGATGTTCTGTCACCAGGTTTATTATCTAGTGCTTTGGCAAAGACCAGATTGATTGGACCAAATCCTGATTGCCATTCTATCACAGCACCTACAGAAGAACGTTTAATCTCTGAAAACTTATCTTCTCCAATCATACCAAAATCATAAAATGCTGCCAATCTCATTTTCGCTGCTTCAGAAAGCGGTATAGATGCTTCAATGCTGGTAGAGAAACGTTTTTTACCTCCAGAAACAAGTCCATTGATCCCTGGCGATAAAGAGTATGGTTGATACCCTCTAACACTACCTATCCCACCCATAAAGAGTTTTTCTGCAACAGGAATTTTTTCATCACTGTTACCGTCTATACTTGCTGCCCTAGCTTTAAATCGTAAAATAAGATCATAATCAATCCAGTCTTCAACACCATAATACAAACCAAATCTTCCTGTTGTTTTAACATACTTACCATACCCTCCAGGGAAAGCAGTAACATCTGCCCCGGTTAAAGAGCCGTCCAAACTTGCAAATTCCATACTAAGCGCTGCAACCATCCCCTCTCTTGGGATGTAAAAATCGTCCGTATTGTCAAATGAAATATTTGCAAAGATGGATGTTTTTTTGTATTTGTCTCCATAAAAAAGATCAATAACATCCTGAGTAATAGCTGTATTGGTTTGCAAAGATGAACCACTTGCACTAAAGTTGTTATCATTACTTTCTGATTGATTATTAATGTACCCTACACCAAGAGATGCATGAAAATATCTAAAAAATTCTCTTCCTAAAGTAAGCGTACCACCAAACTGATCTTGTGTAAAGTTAGTATATTCATATTTTTTTTTGTAAATGGAAAACCCAAGGCTGTATTGACTGTCCCAAAGTTTTGGGTTGGTAAAAGACAAATTGTAGTTGGTTGAAACTTTTGAAACATCAAACCCTAAACTTCCCGTAATCCCTGAACCTAAAAAGTTTTTATCTGATACCGAAGCATTAAGCATAAGCCCTTCAAAAGAACCATAACCACCACCTGCAGAGATAGTTCCTGTAGCTGCTTCTTTTACATTAACAAGTAAATTTATTTTATCAGCTGAGACCCTTTGAGATTGAATATCTACACTCTCAAAAAATCCTGTTCTACCTAATGCACTTTTAGAATCTTTCAAATCTCTTGCATTAAACTTGTCACCAGGTGCCAAATATAAATATCTGCGAATAACTCTGTCTTTGGTAGTATGGTTGCCAGAAATGAGAACATCATTGATAGTCACTTCATCACCAGCTTGAAGTACATACTGGATATTTACGGTATGTGCTTCTGGATTTTTATGTATTTGAGGAGCAACATGTGCATACGCATATCCTAAATTTCCAACAGCCTCTTTTAGCTCTTTCATATCTTTACGCATTCGCTTAATATTAAAAATTTTGCCTTTTTTAAGATTTAGTGTACTTAAAAGATCTTTTGTATGAAGCCCTTTTATATTTTGAGCAATACTTACATCCCCTACTCTATACTGATCTCCTTCGGAAACTTGATAATCAACCTCTGCATCATAAGCACCAAAATCCACACGCATCAATGGCTTACTCACATATGCATCCAAATATCCGTGTTTCATATAAACATCTTTTACCCGTAATGCATCATATTCGAGTTGATCTATGTTTGCTATGCCATCATTTAAAAAAGGCATCCATCCCATGAAGTCTTCTTCCTTGTTTGCAAGGTTAAATTCAAGATCGCCTTTGCTTAATTTGGATGCACCAACAAAATTCATTTTTTTAATTCTTATTTTTTCACCCTTGTTGACATCAAAAGTTAGAGCTACACTACTGTCACCTACAGGTTGTGTACTTAAGTCTACAACTGTATCGTAGTAGCCTTTTGCTTCCAAATTTGATATGATGGCTTTTTTAGCTTTTTGAGCCTTTCTGCTATCATAAAGGTCACCTTTTTTCAGACCAATACTTTTTAAAAGTTTTTCATTATCATCATCTGTACCATAACCTTTAATTTTTATATTGGCAATGGCTACTTTTTCTTTAAAATGATAAATGAGTGTACTCCCTTGCTTATCTACCCAGACGTCTTTAAAGTATCCTTGTGAAAAAAAGTTCTTAATAGATGCATTAATCTTCGCTGCATCCATTGTATCCCCCACGTGAATATCTGCGATCTCTTGTGCAATAGAAGGTGAAAGATGAGAAAGCCCTTCAAATTTAATCTGCGTTATTTTTTGCGCCAATAGAAATGCACCTAACATCATCCAAATAAATACTGTTTTTTTTATCATTAGATTCAACCTTGTATATTTTGCTATCATTTTATCTTTTTTACTCTAAAAGGTGCATAATAATGCTATAATCCCTGCAACATTTTATGCCAAAAGGATAAGAATGGATATACAAAATATCGGCTTTGTTGGTCTTGGTCTTATGGGTGGGTCACTAAGCATTGCGCTTAAAGAACTGAACAAATCTTATCATTTTATAGGACTGGATCACAACGAAGTACATGCACAAAAAGCACTTGAATTGGGTCTTGTGGATGAGGTTGTTCACAATATAGATTCATTATGCCACTGTGATGTCATCTTTCTTTCTGTACCTGTTGATGGGATTATCTCCATTGCACAACAGATAAAACCACTCAAGGAGACTTGTACAGTCATTGATTTAGGTAGTGCCAAAGCAAAAATTTCAAACAGCATTCCTTCTACCATTCGTAGTCATTTTGTAACTGCACATCCCTTGACAGGTACAGAAAAGTTTGGACCAACTGCTGCCATTTCCAACCTGTACAAAGATAGAGTTGTCGTCCTTTGTGACATAGAAAAAAGTGGCAAACATCAACAAAAAGTCGCAAAGACACTTTTTCAAAATATTGGTATGAAACTAGTTTATATGGATGCCCAAGAACATGACAGACATGCTGCTTTCATCTCTCATATGCCCCATGCTCTCTCTTTTTCCCTTGCCAATTCAGTGATGAAACAAGAAGCACGTAACAGTATCGTTGCACTGGCTGGTGGTGGCTTTAAAGATATGAGTCGTATCGCAAAATCTTCTCCAAAGATGTGGGAAGATATTTTTAGGCAAAACAAGTCCAATGTACTAGAAGCTATCAATGCCTTTCAGTCTGAACTGAAAAAATGTCAAAAAATGGTAGAAAATGAAGAGTGGGACAAACTCAATACATGGATGACCCAAGCCAATAAACTCCATGATATTTTGTAATTCGTAGGGGTCAATTCCATATTGACCTTATGTGATTGAGAGTAGATATAAAATCTGCCCTTACAGTCTATATCTAAATGTTACTATCACCTCTGCTTCTTTATTGATACTTTTAAGGATGGCATTTTTAAGTCTATTTTTTTCAACTGTACTCAATATCCCTGTACTGATAACTTCACAACGAATTTCATCTTTCTTTTTGCGATGCATGAGCTCAATATGGGTAAGTTTTACATCATGTTTACCTACATTAAATGTTAAATTAGCAAGGGTTTTTTGAATCTTTACATCTTCTTTCATTTTTTCAAAAGAACTATAAAGCGGTATTGATACCAATGCAACAATAATCAACCATGTTAATATCCCTTTTTTTGCAAGGTGCAATGGTGAAAACCCCAATATGGCAAAAATAAATGCGGCAGAAAGTACTATCCCCACAAGGTTTGTCATAAACAACAAAAATGCATTCAAAAATATCGACCAATCAGCCCAACCTAACCCAATACCAGCTACTGCAATAGGTGGAACTAAAGCTACAGCAATCGCCACACCGGCAAGTGAACCCAATATCTTTTCATTTGACTTTGCATATGCAGCTGCCGCACCAGAGACTATTGCTACAAACAGATCTAATATTGTAGGACTGAGTCTTCCTGACATCTCTGAAGTAAGTCTCTCTATAGGCGTAAACAGTGCAATCAGTCCAGCTGTTGCCAATACGGTTAGTACCCCTATAGCTATCGTTTTTATACCATTAATTTGTAAAGCTTCATCTTGACGCAATACTCCCATACTCAAACTTACTATAGGCTGCATAAGTGGTGCGAGAAGCATCGCACCGATAATCACGGAAGAAGAGTTAATAAACAAACCAAAAGTGGCTATCATTGTCGCCAAGATTAGCAGTATCATAAAGGTTGAGCTCAATTTACTCTCTTCCCTAAGATTTGTAAAAAGAGATGCATACTGTGCCTTACTCGCATGTGAAAAGAGTGGAATTGCTGTGCTAAGATAAGTGATACTCTCTTCATCAGAAGGAAGGTGATCTACTTTTATACTATCTTTTACATTGGTTTGGGTACTCTGTTTTTCCCAAAAAGCTTTTCCTACATTCAATGCTAAGGCTTTCTCTTTAACCTCCAGCTCTATAGGAATTATCTGCCTTTGGGTTGAATCTATAAGAACATCCATTTGTCCTTTTGGCTCTATAATTAGCTTGGAACTTCGCATATAACCTACAGATTTGGGTAAAGTATGTGGCGTAAGATGAGATACCAAGGATTTAAACAGATACCCCATATATTGCATAATAGATGTAGGAGAAAGTATGATTATAGAAAGTTTACCATCGTTTGCACTCAGTTGTGACGCGATAAGTTTTGAAGCAAAAGTGTTATTATTGTATTCTATACCCACCACACCTACAGCTGAAAGTTTTATTTCATTTTCTTTGGCATCTGTTATTTTTATCTGTGTATGTTTCAATCCCTTCACACGCTTAATGGTTCTCCAAAATATTTTTATTCTGTCAATATAACTTTTACCATTCAGTATAGAATCAAACCTATCAAGTGGAGGGGCATCTCCAATGACGACCTCTTGTAATACGATTTCACCATTACAATATAATAAATCAATTTTTTTTTCACTGGGTATGAGTGCCTGTTTTATCGCCTCTTCTGTTTTACTGCTCAAGGCAAAAGTCTTGATAAGTTCTTTCTGTTCAGATGTAGGAACAATACCCAGAGGTATCCCATTTTGATGGGCTATTCCCATGATAAGTTTAAGTTCATACAAACATCCTGTAGCTATAAGATGTGTTACATCAGCTACGTGTAGGTCTTCTAATTTGGAAAAAGGAAGATAAGTTATCGTTTTATCTTCCAAAAAACTTTTACAATTTTCAACAAATTCTTGTTTGTCATCTGCATATATATAATAAATCATATAGCTATTATACTCAGTCTATCTAAACATTATTTTTGTTTTTTATATTTTTTAAATCTATATCCTGCTATACATGAAAATAATGCTACAACATATTTCCGTTTTGATCTTTTGCATTGAGTTGTAATCCATCAGGTCCGTCAGATACCGGAGGAATCCATTTACCAATACATGCTCTATCTTTTAAACATGGATCTGTAAGTGTTTTTAAAAATGCCACAATATCTTGTATCTGTTCATCTGTTGCATGCATACTTTGATGTTTATTAATCCCTATCGCACGATTTGAATGTAATTGTGCTAAAGCTTTTACTGTATTCTCTTGAGTATGGTCTGTTTTTACATTAGTATCAAGAAGTGAAACATCATACTCTTCAATAGCTTGTTCAGGATTGATCATATGTCGTACAACGGCTTCAAGTGTAGTATATGCACCATCATGCCCCCATGGACCAGTCATTTCTACATTGAGAAGTGTTGGTGTTCTAAAGGCATATTTTTGTGTCAATTCATGTGTAACGTTATAGCGACCCAAATCATCATCATTGTTATTTTTCCCAAATCCTACTTGAGGAACAGCCATCACGTGAAAATTCTCATCTGAAAAGAAGTCTCCACTATGACAAGAAACACAATTCATACCGCCATCAGCATAAGAGCTATAAAAAAGTTTTGCACCACGTTTTGCTGACTCTGAAATAGCATTGATATCTCCCTTAATATAGTCAAACCATGAATTTTTAACAAAAACCTGAGAGTTTTCATAGGCACCTATAGCATCTACAATATTGGAGAAATTAACAGAAGATGGACCATAAACAGCATCAAATTCATCTTGCCATGTATTTGCAATATAATCTACTGCACTGGAATCATTCAATCGTTGCGCTAAATGTGTTCTTGCCTGAGTACGGTTATGATCTTTTTCAAAATCACCTCGCATCTCTTCACGTGATGTAACTGGAAATCTCGCTTGTGCTACAGCAAGTGATTTTCCAGCATTTACATCCACAACACCTATTGGTGTATCTGGAGTACGAATCCCAATAATTTTTCCATCTTTAGCAACACTCTCTACACGTCCATCCCAAAAAACAGAACGTTTCCATAAACCAACATTGTATGTAGAGGGTGCATTCCTTGGTACAGTAGCCATTGCATTATCTACTGTTTTAGAACGTCCCTTTCCTAAAATATCAGGATCATCAGAAAATACACCAATAGGCAATGACAGTCTGTCTCCTCCACCAAGCATCGGATGATGACAAGTTACACAAGCTGAATCTTTCATGCCACCAAGTGACTTCGTAAAAAAGAGTTTCATGCCCAATTGAGATTTATTATCATCAATAGAAGGTAATTTTTTAGACCCTACAGGGTCACCTTTAAGATTGTTTGTATGAATAAGTTTGAATAATGTTTTGTCTGCTTGATTTACATATCCTTTATGCGAAACAGACTCACCACATCCAGACAATGACCATAATAGTCCTGCCCATAAACAAATGCTGCTTTTTTTCATTCAATTTCCTTTAATTAATAATCTTTAAGCAAAAGGATTATACATAAAAAATGTCACAAATTTGTCAAAACAATCTCCCCAATTATATTTTATCTAAAACGTTCTACCATCTCTTTGAGTTTTTTCTTATCTATCTCCACCGATTTATCGCCATTTTTCTTCGCATAAAGTTTGCGTACCATCTCTTCTATTGCTTTGTCTTCACTCATGTGACTATAGAGAATTTTCAAGGCATCTGATTCTTTATAGCTTGGTGCTTGCACTTTCCATATTTTTGGTAAAAACTGTAACAGATACATAATAAACATACCCAACACAAATGCTAAAACCAACATCCATCCATTGACTGACTTTACTTTTATCGTTTTTTCAACAATATTTGTTTTTACTTTTGGCTGTACAACTTGTGAAGAAGTTTGTACAGGCATTACCATTGCCTTTTTACCCTCAATATGTATGGTGTAAGCAGGTATTTCTAAATTTTTAGTTTTGTTGGTATCGGGGTTATAGACACTTATGGTACGTGCAGGAATCACAAAATCATCTGCCCCTATAAATGCAAAACTTTTACTATAACTACTCAGCAATGTTGTACCATCTACATGACTCTTTACTTTTGCTTCATCTGAATATACCGTGACATTATCAATGTCGTATTTAGGAAATTCAAAATCTTCTACACTTCCTTTGCCTTGTATGTTGATAGTCAAATTGACTGGTTTATTTGCTTCCACACTTTGCTTGTCAAGCTTAGCTTCAATATGAAAATCCCCTATAAGATCAGCATCAGTATCTACCGCTTTAACCTCAATCTTTAAATTGTTGGTAACAATCTCTTGCCAACGTGTAGCAGGTCTTCCAAAAATATCTTGTCTGCTCCAATCTGCCTGTCCAAGCTTAACGCTTGCTCCTTCTATGCTAAAGTTACCTTCCTTTTTAGGAGTAACGATATAGCGCATTTCGACAATGATATTACCATCATGTTCATATTTTTTTTGCCCTCCTACTTCTTTTATGAAAAAATTGGGTGAACTAGGTGCCACATAAT
>Ga0256841_1001270_pt1 | contig 22512 bp, 22 predicted proteins | sample 356308metaG_FD_185971 | JGI IMG/M metagenome (GOLD analysis project Ga0256841, IMG submission 185971) | Hydrothermal vent microbial communities from Mid Atlantic Ridge, Atlantic Ocean - 356-308 | ecosystem: Environmental > Aquatic > Marine > Hydrothermal vents | place: Atlantic Ocean: Mid... | reverse complement strand
GTCCAGCGCCTTCTCCGCCACCGGGTCGACGTGGTAGGGCTCGCAGGGCACCGAGAACATCATGTTGAGCAGGTTGCCGGTGTAGCTGAGCGAGTTGTCGGGGTACACCTGCGGCTCGCCCACAGAATGCTTGTAGCTGGCGGCGGCGATGCTGGGCATCTTGGCGATCATGCGGTGGGCGGCGATCTCGCGGTGACGCGGATTGGTGATGTCGGTGGAGTCGTGGTAGAAGGCCGACAGCGACCCGACCACGCCGACCATGATGGCCATGGGATGGGCATCGTGGTAGAAGCCGCGGAAGAAGCTCTTCAGCGCCTCGTTGAGCATGCTGTGGTGAACGATGATGTCAGTGAAGCCGTCGAGCTGCACGCGGGTGGGCAGTTCGCCGTAGAGCATGAGGTAGGCCACCTCCAGGAAAGTGCTCTTCTCGGCGAGCTGCTCGATGGGATAACCCCGGTACTGCAGTATGCCCTGTTCGCCGTCGATGAAGGTCAGCGAACTGTGGCAGCTGGCGGTGGACAGGAAGCCGGGGTCGTAGGTGAAATAGCCCAGTTCCCGGTAGAAGCGCCCGATATCCACCGCGTCCGGCCCCTGGGTCGCTTTCATGACCGGCAGCTCCACCCGGCGCCCGGTCTTGTCGTCGCTGACGGTGACGGTGTGCTTGTCGCTCATCTTTACGCTCCCTTCGTGGCTGGTGTAGCGATTATGGCAGACGTTCGATATCCTCGCGCACCAGGGTGGCGGAGGCCTCGAACTCGGCACGCTCCGCCGTGTTCAGGTGCAGTTCGATGATGCCGGACAGTCCGTTCTCGTCCAGTACGGCGGGGACCCCCATGGCGATGTTCCACAGCCCGTACTCGCCGTCCAGTATGCTGACGCAGGGCAGGATGCGGCGCCGGTTGTGGGTGATGGCATCGACCATGGCGGCGATGGCGGCGGCCGGCGTGTCGTAGGCGCTGCTGTGCTTCTTCAGGGCCAGGATCTCGCCGCCGCCCTGGCGGGTGCGCTCGGCGATGCGCTCCAGCGCCTCGGCGTCGAGGAAATGCTCGATGGGAATGCCGGCGATGTCGGTGAAGCGCGCCAGCGGCACCATGGCGTCGCCGTGGCCGCCCAGCACCAGGCCGGAGATGTCCTTGGCGGAATAGCCGGTCTCGAGGGCGATGAAGGCGGTCATGCGCGCCGTGTCCAGTGCCCCGGACTGGCCGAATACCCGCTGCCGCGGCCAGCCGGTGCGCTTCCAGACGCGGAAGGTGAGTACGTCGACCGGGTTGGTGACCATCATGATCATGGCGTCGGGCGCGTGCGTCAGCACGTCGTCGACGATGCCGTCGATCACGCCGAGGTTGGCGTCCAGCACGTCCGAGCGCGACATGCCGGGCTTGCGCGGCAGGCCGGCCGTGACGATGACGAGGTCGGAGCCGGCCATGGCGGCCGCGTCGGTGGCGCCGTGCACCTTGGTGTCGAAGCGCAGCAGCGAGGCTGACTGCTGGATGTCCAGCGCCACGCCCTGCGGCACGCCGTCCTGGATGTCGAGCAGTACCAGTTCACGGCACAGTTCTTCCTTGGCCAGGATCTGGGCGGTGGACTCGCCCACCCGGCCGGCGCCGACGATGGTGATCTTCTTCATTCTGTTGTCTCCCTGCCTTTGCGTTGAATGACAGTCCTGCCGAGCAGGAGGTTCCCGGCGAGCGGCGCCGGCTACTCACAGCCAGCGCCGCGCTGCCCAGCCGGCCAGCTCCAGCAGTTTGCCGCCCCAGAAGCGCTTGCGCCAGTGTTCGAGCCGCACTTCCTCGGATTCAGCCAGATCGGCCTGAAACTGGTCTTCCAGTTCAGCGCACAGCGCGGTGTCCCGGGTGAACAGGTTCAGCTCGTAGTTGAGGAAGAAGCTGCGGTAATCGAAGTTCGCGGTGCCGACCGTGCCCCGGCCGCGGTCGGCCACGATGGTCTTGGCGTGCAGCACGCGCGGCAGGTATTCGAAGATGCGCACGCCGTTGACCAGCAGCGACTCGTAGGCCGCGTGCGCGGCCCAGCGCGCCAGCCGCACATCGTTCTTGCGCGGCACCAGCAGCCGCACGTCGACGCCGTCCCGGGCCGCCGCGATCAGCAGTTGCTGGGTGCGCCGGTCGGGCACGAAATAGGGCGTGGTCAGGTACACCCGCTGTCGGGCGCCCCCGATCAGCCCGGCCAGGGTGCGTCGCAGCAGCTTCCGGCCGCGGTGTGCGTAATTGGGCAGCAGGATGTCGCGGGGCAGGGGCCGTGGCGGCGTCCAGCGCCGGATGCCATTCCAGAAACTCTCGAAATGCATCCGCGCCTGCGTCACCAGCTCGCCGTGCAGTCGCACATGGGTGTCACGCCAGCGCTGTTCACCGTACAACCGCCGTGAATTGTGGCGGTGGATGTTGAAGCCGCCCAGGTAGGCGTGTCGCTCGTCGGTGACCAGCAGCTTGCGGTGGTCACGACGGTTGTAGCGCTGCGGATGGCGCCAGTCCCAGCGGTGAAACCAGCGCAGCTGCACCCCGGCGTCGCGCAGGAAGCGCTCCATGCGGCGCCGGCCCAGCCACAACGAACCGGCCGCGTCGAGGTGCAGTTGCACGGCCACGCCCGCCCGGGCGCGTTCCGCCAGCGCCTCGGCGAACTGCCAGCCGATCTCGTCGTCGGCGAAGATATAGCATTCGAGCTGTACGCGCTGTTCGGCGCTCGCGATGGAGCCCAGCATGGCGTCATAGAGCAGATCACCTTCCGTGAAGAGCTGAAAAACGGGCGTCGCACTTCGATTGGCGTGCATGGCCCTCAGTGTAACAGCCCCGCATCCTCATCTTCACCATCGTCGGCTTGCAGAGCACAGGCCGGGGTACACCGTGCATACCCCAAGCTACCGATCTTCCAGTTCGCGGCGCCTGCGCTCGTATTCCGCTTCGTCGATCTCGCCGCGCGCGTAGCGTTTCCTGAGGATCTCCAATGCACTCTCTGTCCCGGAGGCGCCGGATGTGCCGCCGCCCGCCATCACCCGCACCACGGCGACGATGACGACAATCAATATGATCCAGAACAGCCACATGTATATCCCTCCCCATGCCATGGCGCCTTCTCCACCCATCATATCGTCCTCCTAGAGCCGGACTCGACGCAGCCGCAGCGCGTTGCTGATGACCGACACCGAGCTGAAGCTCATGGCGGCCGCCGCGATGATGGGCGACAACAGCAGCCCGAACACCGGGTACAGTACGCCGGCCGCCACCGGCACGCCCAGTGAGTTGTAGACGAAGGCGAAGAACAGGTTCTGGCGGATGTTGCGCATGGTAGCGCGCGACAGCCGCCGGGCTCGGACGATGCCGCGCAGATCGCCCTTCACCAGGGTGACGCCGGCCGATTCCATGGCCACGTCGGTGCCGGTGCCCATGGCGATGCCGACCTGCGCCTGGGCCAGCGCCGGCGCGTCGTTTATACCGTCGCCGGCCATGGCCACGATACGGCCCTCCCCCTGCAGTTGCTTGACCACCGCGGCCTTCTGGTCCGGCAGCACCTCGGCCTGCACCCGGTCGATGTCCAGCTTCTTCGCCACCGCCTCGGCGGTGGTGCGGCTGTCGCCGGTGAGCATGACCACCTCGATGCCCTCGGCGTGCAGGTCGCGAATGGCCTCGGGTGTCGATGCCTTGATGGGGTCGGCGACGCCCAGCAGGCCGGCTGCCCGGCCGTCGATGGCCAGCAGCATGACCGTCTCGCCCGCGGCGCGCAGTTCATCGGCCTGGGCCGGCAGTTCACCGGCAGCGATGCCGAGGCTCTCCAGCAGCGCCAGGTTGCCGATGGCTACGCGGTGACCGGCGACCTCACCGGTGACGCCCTTGCCGGTGACGGACTGGAAGTCGGCGACCAGCGTAAGCTCGATGCCGCGTTCTCCGGCGCCGCGCACGATGGCTTCCGCCAGGGGGTGTTCGCTGGCGCGCTCCAGGCTGGCGGCGAGCCGCAACACTTCGCTCTCCGGGAAGCCGTCGGTGGCGACCACCGATACCAGTTGCGGCCGGCCCTCTGTCAGGGTGCCGGTCTTGTCCACCACCAGGGTATCGACCTTCTCCATGATCTCCAGCGCCTCGGCGTTCTTGATCAGCACGCCGGCCAGGGCGCCGCGGCCAGTGCCGACCATGATGGAGATGGGCGTGGCCAGGCCCAGCGCGCAGGGGCAGGCGATGATCAGCACCGCCACGGCGTTGACCACCGCGTGCGCCAGCCGCGGTTCCGGGCCCCACAGGCCCCATACGATGAAGGCGATGATGGCGATCAGCACCACCACCGGCACGAAATAACCGGCCACCACGTCGGCCAGCTTCTGGATGGGTGCGCGCGAACGCTGCGCCTCGGCCACCATGTTCACGATCTGCGCCAGCAGGGTGTCGGCGCCGACCTTCTCGGCCCGCATCAACAGGCTGCCGGTCGCGTTGACGGTGGCGCCGATCACCTTGTCGCCGGCGCGCTTGGTGACCGGCATGGGCTCGCCCGTCACCATGGATTCGTCGACGTTGCTCTCGCCGTCGACCACCGTGCCGTCGACCGGGATCTTCTCGCCGGGGCGCACCCGCAGGATGTCGCCGGGCTGCACCCGCTCCAGCGGGATGTCTTCCTCGCGGCCGTCGTCGCGCACGATGCGCGCCGTCTTGGGGGCCAGCCCGAGCAGCATCTGGATGGCGGCATTGGTGCGTGAGCGTGCGCGCAGCTCCAGCACCTGGCCGAGCAGCACCAGCGCCGTGATGACGGCGGCCGCCTCGAAATAGACATCGACAGTGCCGTCTTCCATCCGCATCAGCGGCGGAAAGATCTGCGGGAACAGCAGCGCCACCACGCTGTAGGTCCAGGCCACCGCCACGCCCAGGCCGATGAGGGTGAACATGTTGAGGTTCCAGGTCACCACCGACTGCCAGCCGCGCACGAAGAAGGGCCAGCCGCCCCACAGCACCACCGGCGTGGCCAGCACGAACTCGATCCACTGCACGGCACGCGTGGACAGGCCCTGCGGCAGCCAGTCCGGCGTCAGGTCGGCGACCATGGCCAGGATGAACACCGGCGTGGCCAGCACGGCGCTGACCCAGAAGCGCCGCGTCATGTCGATCAGCTCGGGATTCTCTTCCTGCAGCGCCACGGTGCGTGGTTCCAGCGCCATGCCGCACTTGGGGCAGCTGCCGGGGTGGTCCTGCACCACTTCGGGGTGCATGGGACACACATATTCGGTCTTGACGGCCGGCGCCGGGCTGCCGGCGGGTTCCAGCGCCATGCCGCACTTGGGGCAGGTGCCCGGCGTCGACTGGCGGATCTCGGGGTGCATGGGGCAGGTGTACTCGAGGGCACAGGTCCCGGAGGGGCAAGTGGCGTCGTCCGCCGCCTCGCCCGCCGCGGCCGTGGCCTCGTCTTCCACGTACTGCTGTGGATTCTGCATGAACTTGTCATGGCAGACGCTGGAGCAGAAATACCAGGTGCGGTCGGCATAGTGCTCACTGGCGGCTGCCGAGTCCGGATCCACCATCATGCCGCAAACGGGGTCTTTGGTCATGCGTGTTCTCCTGTTCTCGTTGCCGTCGTCCCGAATTCGCCTCCGTGCGCCAGGTAGAGATCGTCGCGCCGCAGCGGCACGGGTGGCGTGTGGCCGCTGTGGCCGGCCAGGATCTGGTAGACATTGATGCTGCCCTGCTCGAAGTACCAGGCCGAGCCGGCCATGTACAGGCGCCACAGGCGCCAGACCGCTTCGCTGGATACGGCGACCGCCTGCTCGCGCGCGGCTTCCAGTGCCTGCACCCAGTGTCTCAGCGTGCGCGCGTAATGGCGTCGCAGGCTCTCCACGTCCAGCAGTTCGAACCCCGCCCGTTCCATGGCGTCGCCGACGTCGCTGACGCGGGCCAGTTCGCCGTCCGGGAAGACGTACCGGTTGACGAAGCGGGTCAGGGGCGTGCGTCGCCAGCCGCTGTCGCTGGTGATGCCGTGGTTCAGGAACAGGCCGCCGGGACGCAGTACCCGCCGGATGGTGCCGAAATAGGCGGGGAAGTTGGTGACGCCGATGTGCTCGAACATGCCCACGCTCACCACCCGGTCGTAGCGGGCTTCGTCCGCGAGGTCCCGGTAGTCGCGCAGTTCCACGGTCACGCGATCCTGCAGGCCTTCGGCGCGGATGCGCTCGCGGGCATGGCGGTACTGCGCCTCGCTGAGCGTGATGCCGTGTGCGCGGACACCGTAGCGGCGCGCCGCCCACAGCACCAGGGCCCCCCAGCCGCAGCCGATGTCCAACAGCGACTGCCCGGGCCGGAGGCGCAGCTTGCGGCAGAGGTAGTCCAGCTTGTCGCGCTGCGCACCGGCCAGCGACTGGTCGTCGTCACGGAAGTAGGCGCAGGAATAGACCATCTCCGGGTCCAGCCACAGGCGGTAGAACTCGTTGCCGACGTCGTAGTGGTGGGCGATGGCCTCACGACCGTTGCGGCGCACGCGGCGCCGCGACAGGCGCTGTTCGCCGCCCTGGGAGGCATGGCGTCCGGAGGGCAGACGCAGGGCCTGGTACAGCAGCGCGAGCCTGTGGCGCAGATCCGGCTGGTGCGCCTGCAGATGATCGGCCAGGCCGAATACCCGTTCCATATCGCCCTCGACGTCGATGGCGCCGGACAGGTAGGCTTCGCCCAGCCGCAGCAGGTTGCCGCCCGAGAGAATGAGTTCACGCAGCGCGCGCGGCTCGCGGAATACGAGCTGGACGGGCGCGTCGGCGGCGCCGCTGGCGAAGCGGCCGTCCCACAGGCGGATCGCCACCGGTCCCGTGTAACCGGCCATGAGGGTGCGTACGATCGCTTCGCCCAGCGCGCCGGCGTCATGGCTGCGGCGGAAGCGGGCGTCGTCCAGGTGCGGGCCGGCATGGTGATGGAAACCCGTGTTCGACATGTCCGTCACCTTCCGTTTCAACATTCGCCGAGAGCGGCGTCGCGGCCGGTCCGGATGTGGTAGAGGTGTTCGACCGGCAGCACCGCGACGATGCCGTCGCCGGCCACGCCGGTGTGGGCCTCTTCCAGGAAGATGTCGACGATCTCCCGGGCCTTGGCCTCGTCGACGAAGATCTCGACGCGGGCGTGGATGACCTGCCAGTCGGAGGAATAGAAATCCGCGTACTCGCCGTAGCCTCTGACGTGGGTGCAGCTCATGCCGGGCACGCCGGCGGCCTTGAGCCGTTCCTCGACCCGGTCGGCGCGGTCCAGGCGGATGATGGCGGTGATTTTTTTCAGACCCATGATTTGCCTCCCTTTCATCGTGTGGCCAGGCGGCGGAGCTGTGGGGTGTGCGCTGCCTGAGTGTAGTGTAGGACCCGTGTGTAACACACAGGTCAAGCCGGAGTGGCGGGCAGGCTAGAGTCTCAGCCGCAGGGTGAGCAGGTACGGCGGGTGGGCGCCGGCGGGTGCCGGTGCGAGGGTGGCCAGCCGCAGGTCGGGAGCTCCCCGGGCGTCCGCCTGCGGCATGGCGTTGATCGACGCCTTGGCCAGGTCCTTGCCGCTGACGGGCGTGCGCGACAGCAGGGCCGGGTGGCAGACCGGGCCGGCGTCGGCACTGCAATGGTTCGGCTCGCCGCCATGGACGTGAGGCATGCCCGCCACCTGCAGGTGGGGCTCCGCGACATGCGCGTGGCTGCCGTGGCCGGTCTGGGCCGCCAGGGCATCGTCGCAGCAGGGCTGGACGATCTGCATCAGCGACAACGCCAGCCAGCCCAGCAGCCACACCGGCATCCAGCGTCGCAGCCGGAGCCTCAAGCGGTGCAGGCTGGGGGTCGCGTCACCCATGCTCGATCCTCCCGCTCCGGGATCTCAGGCCAGGCCGAGGTATCGCCGCAGTTCGGCCTCGCTCGGCAGTTCGCGGCTTACCACCTTGCCGTCGACGACCAGGTTCGGCGAGTGGCGGATGCCATACTGCTCCGCCACCTCCGGATGGTCTTCGACGAACAGCACTTCGTAATCCACCCCCAGATCCTGCAGTTCCTTTTCCAGGTCCGGCCTGTGGCTGCAGGTACGGGTTGCGACAATCTTCACGTCCATGGGTTCCTCCATCAGCGGGATCAGTCGGTTTCTCTTTCCATGGGGTCGTCCACCATGGATTCAATCAGGTGGCAGACGCTGTGGCCGTCCGGCTGGCCGTCCGGCAGCAGGTCCCAGGCGGCCAGCGCCTGCTCCATGCGTCCCAGCAGGGCCGACAGCTCGTGCACCCGGCGCCGGTTCTCGTCGATGCGCTTGCGTATGACGCGCCGCACCCGCGGGCAGGGCGAGTCGCCGCGGGCCGCGTCCTCGAGGATGTCGCGTATGTCCGCCAGCGTGTAGCCGAGGTGCTTGGCGCCACGGATGAAACGCAGTCGCCGCAGATCGGCCTGGTTGAACAGCTTGTAGCCGTTGTCGGCGTTGCGCGCGGGCTTGAGCAGCCCGATGCGCACGTAGTGGCGGACGACGTGTGGTGTGACCCGTGCGGCTCTCGCCAGTTCGGCCACCGTCATGGCGCCGGCCGGCGCCGGCTCGGACGGTACGGACCTGTGGAGCGTATCCTGCAGCCCTATGGGTATGCCTGTATTCATTTCCGTTCTTCCCCTCGTTGTTCAAGTATGGTTGTGGACGATAAAAAAGTGGCCGGCGCGACCACCGGTGGCCGCGCCGGCCCCGGTTCAGGAACCGAACGCCTCGCGCAGGTACTTGAGCACGTTTTGCAGGTCGCCGTCGGTCAGGTTGGTGTTGCCACCGCGCGGCGGCATGGCCATGGGCGAGCCGGGGCTCTGGAACCCGTTGGCGATATGCTCCAGCAGCACGTCGTCCGGCTTCGACAGGCGGCCGTCCTTGCGCGTGAAGTCCGGCACCCCCGGAAACGCCCCCTTGCCGTTGGCGCCGTGGCAGGCGGCGCAGGTCTGCTCGAAGATCTGCCTGCCCGACAGGCCGCTGGTGGCGGCGCCGGTGGCGTGCACCGGCGTGTCGGACGGCATGGCGGCATTGGATGTCTGCAGGAAAGTCAGCACATCACGTGCCTCCTGGCCGGTCAGCCCGGCGCGAACCCGCATGTGGAACACCGTGGTCAGCCACTGGTCGTCGCGCAGTTCGTTGGCGCTGCGGATGTTGTGGCAGCGGGAGCAGTTCTGCGCCCAGGTCCTGGAGCCCTGCACGAAGTCACCCGGTTCCGGGTAGTCGAAGGCCAGTGCCCTGGCGGGGAGCAGGCCGGTGCCGAGTGCGAATGCCGCTGCCGCAGCCAGGGTTCGGAACATTGCAGTTTGATAGGTTTTCATCTCGGTTCGCCTCCCTCAGAAGCCATAGGCCAGCTGGCCCAGTACGCGGTTGTCATCGGCTTCGCTGCCCAGGTCGTTGTCGTTGAACTCGTAGTTCAGCTTGGCGATGAAGTTGTTGGTGAACAGGTAGTTGATGCCCACACCCCACTGGGTCTGGTCCTGCAGGTCGACGGCCGAGTCGAAATCGGTGTAGCGCAGCACCGCCTCCCACTTGGTGGGTAGAAAACGGTACGAGGCCTGTGTGTACCAGGTTGTCCAGCGGGCGCCGGGCGAGGCTGCCGTCCCCTTGGATGTCGATCCGACGCGGGTCTTCACATACTCGCCGCGCAGACCGAAGGAGCGGTACTGGAGATTGAAGTCGGCGCCGAACACGTCGTAGTCGCGCTTGCCTTCGGAAGCCAGTGTTGGAGGCGTCAGCACGGACGGGTCAACTTCCAGCTCGGTGACGGTGGCCTTGCCGGTGAGGCCGGACAGGCCGACCTCAAGGCCTGCGACGGGGAGTATGCCGAAGCGCCCCCCGTACACGATCTCGCCATCGTTGTCGGCGCCGAAACCTTCGGCACGCACGCCTTCCAGTTCGAATTCCACGCCATCCCCGGTCTCTGCATTGAGTTCCGGCCCGTTGCCGGCATAGACGGCATAGTTGGTGCGCACCCCGGCGATGGGGAAGCCGCCGCGCAGCTGCAGCCCCGTATCGGACACCGGCGCAGCACCGTCATGGCCGAAGCCGGGAGGAGCAGATGCCATCTTGTTGATCCAGGACGGGTGAAGATTCTGCCGGAACTGGCCGATCGGGCTGAGGAACTTGCCCGCCACCAGGGTGGCGTAGTCGTTCAGGAACAGATCGATGGTCAGGTATTCCAGGCCGACCTCGGTTTCGCCAGTGTCGGCGACCTCGAATTCAAGTTCCGATTCGAGCATGACCAGGTCGCGGTACTGGAAGTGGAATATGGGCGAGAAGGAGCCGACGGTAAAGCTGCCGTCCTCGCCTTGTTTCTTCATGTAGTCGACATCGGCGTAGCCGGCCATGTGGATGAGGGTGTTGGGTTCCTTCCATTCAGATGCCGAGGCGACTTCCTTGCGGATCTTCTCGACCTCCTCCTTGCTGGCGCTCTTCTCCTCCTGCGCCTTGAGTTGTTGCTGGACTTCCTGCAGCTGCTTCTGCAGGGTCTCGACGGTACGCCGCAGGGCGTCCAGGTTGTCCGCCGCGATGGCGGGCGCGGGGCCTGCCGTTGCGATGGCGACAGCCGCAGCGACGGCGCTCAGGGTAAGATTCTTCATGGTGATATCTCCATTCGGGATACTTGCATCAGGGGCCCGGCGGGACCCCGGCTGTGGTTCAGCACGGGCCGGTGCCCCGCGCCCTGGCTGGACACCTGTACGCATACCCCGATCGGGCGTATTCGGGCTCCGTGCGGTTCGGGGGGCGTGCGGTCAGGTGGCCGGGAGGACGGCCGGGGCGGCGCGTGCGCCTGTCAGGCGATGGGTCGGGGCGGCCTCAGGAGGGGGCAGACCGCACGGGTGGCGATGATACGCGGTGGAATGGAATCGTAGGTGACGGTGAAGCGGATGCCGGTGTCGATGGCGGCGCCGGCCGGGGCGGAGGCACCGGTATGGACCAGCTTGCAGCCGCAGTCACTGGCGCTGTGCTGGCAGCCGTCGCCACCGTGGCAGCAGTCGGTCTTGTGCTTGCAGCAGTCGTGCTGTGCCGCTGCGCCTGCAGTGCGCGCCCCGCCGTCGTCCTGCATGCCCTGGTCACAGGGCATGGCCGCAGGCGTTGCGGCGGCGGCCGGCATGGCCGCGCCCGCTTGCAGCGGCGGCGCGGCCAGGGCCAGGATCAGCAGCAGATGGGTGAGTCGTCTGTACATCTCTCCTCAGGGTGTGCCTGTCGGCGGCCGCGCAAGCCACGCTATGCAATGGGCATGACCAGTATCCTGTTACAGACAGTATGTACTGTCTTTGATCCTGATCAAGTCCTGGTTTCGCGAAGTCCATGTCAGGAGTGGGGACTTCAGGCCTGCTCCTTGCGAATCTGCGCACTACGCCAGATCAGGAAGGCGGCCGGTATCACCAGCAGGGTGAGTACCGTGGCGCTCACCATGCCGCCCACCATGGGCGCCGCGATGCGGCGCATGACCTCGGAACCGGTGCCGCTGCCCAGCATGATGGGCAGCAGGCCGGCGATGATGGCGGCCACTGTCATCATGATGGGGCGTACGCGCAGCAGTGATCCCTCGATCACCGCCCGCCGCAGCTCGGACAGGTCGACGGCGCGTTTTTCGGCATAGGCGAGATCCTGGTGACGCCGGTAGGCCTGGTTCAGGTACACCAGCATGACCACGCCGATCTCCACCGATACGCCCGCCAGGGCAATGAAGCCGACACCGACCGCCACCGACATGTCGTAGTCCAGCCAGTACAGCAACCAGATGCCGCCGACCAGCGCCAGCGGCAGGGTGCCGAGGATGATCAGCACCTCGGTCACCCGCCGGAAATTGAGATACAGCAGCAGCACGATGATGGCCAGCGTCACCGGAATCACGGTCGACAACCGCTCCTTGGCGCGTTCCATGTACTCGTACTGGCCCGACCAGCTCAGCGAGTAGCCGGGCGGTAGTTCGATCTGATCGGCCACCACGCGCTGCGCCTCGGCCACGTAGGAGCCCAGGTCGCGGTCCTGGATGTCGACATAGGTCCAGCCGTTGGGGCGGGCGTTCTCGCTCTTGATCACGCCCGGGCCGTCCTCGATCTCCACCCGCGCCACATCGCCCAGGGTGATGTCGGCGCCCTGCGGCGTCACAATGGGCAGATTGCGCAGCTTGGTCAGGGAGTCACGCACGTCGCGCGTGTAACGCAGGTTGACCGGGTAGCGTTCCAGCCCCTCCACGCTCTCGGTGACGTTCATGCCGCCGACCGCGGTAGCCACGATGTCCTGTACATCGGCGATGTTGAGGCCGAACCGCGAGGCCGCCAGGCGGTCGATGTCGACGACGACATAACGGCCCCCGGCCACGCGCTCCGAGAATACCGACACCGTCCCCTCGATGGGCGTCAGCACGCGCTCGATCTGCTTGCCGATGTCCTGGATGACTTCCAGGTCCTCGCCCGCCACCTTGATGCCGACCGGCGTCTTGATGCCGGTGGCCAGCATGTCGATGCGGGTCTTGATGGGCGGGCTCCAGCTGTTGGCCAGGCTAGGGATAGTCACCACCTTGTTGAGTTCGCGTTTCAGCTTGTCCAGCGTCATGCCTTCCCGCCACTGGTCGCGCGGCTTGAGCTGGATGGTGGTCTCGATCATGGTCAGCGGCGCCGGGTCGGTGGCGGTGTCGGCGCGTCCCACCTTGCCGAACACCCGTTTCACCTCGGGTACGGTCTTGATGAGGCGGTCGGTCTGTTGCAGGATCTGCTGCGCCTTGCCGATGGACAGGGCCGGGAAGGTGGTCGGCATGTACAGCAGGTCACCCTCGTCCAGCGGTGGCATGAACTCGGAACCGAGCCGGTCGTGCATGGGCCACCAGCCGGTTATGGGCCAGGCCATGGAGGCCGCTGCCAGGGCGGACACCAGGATGACAGTTTTCGGCATGCGCAGCACCCAGTCGATGACCGGCTTGTAGCCGGCGATCAGCAGCCGGTTCACCGGGTTCTTGTCCTCGGCGATGATCTTGCCGCGGATGAAATAGCCCATCAGCACCGGCACCAGGGTGATGGAGAGGCCCGCCGCGCCGGCCATGGCGTAGGTCTTGGTGAAGGCCAGCGGCGAGAACATGCGGCCTTCCTGCGCTTCCAGGGTGAACACCGGCAGGAAACTCAGGGTGATGATGAGCAGCGAGAAGAACAGCGCCGGGCCCACCTCGGCCGCGGCGGCGGCCATGATGTCCCAGCGGTTGGCGTCGGTGACCTGTTCGTGCTCCATGTGCTTGTGCACGTTCTCGATCATGACGATGGCTGCGTCCACCATGGCGCCGATGGCGATGGCGATGCCGCCCAGCGACATGATGTTGGCGTTGATGCCCTGCGCATGCATGATGATGAAGGCGATCAGGATCCCGACCGGCAGGCTGAGGATGACCACCAGCGAAGAACGCAGGTGGAACAGGAAGACGGCACACACCAGTGTCACGACAATGAATTCCTCGACCAGCTTTTCCTTGAGGGTCTCCACGGCGCGCTCGATGAGGCTGGAGCGGTCGTAGGTGGTCACGATCTCGACACCCTCGGGCAGGCTGCGTTCGAGTTCCTTCAGCTTGGCCTTGACGCCCTCGATGGTCTTCAGCGCATTCTCGCCCCAGCGCATGATGACCAGGCCGCCGACCACCTCGCCCTCGCCGTTCAGCTCGGCGATCCCACGCCGCATCTGCGGCCCCTCGCGGATATCGGCGACGTCGGTGAGCAGCACCGGCGTGCCGTTGGCGTTCATGCCCAGTGGAATCTCCCGAAGCTGCTTCAGCCCCTGGATGTAGCCGGTGGCGCGGATCATGTACTCGGCCTCCGCCATTTCGATCACCGAGCCGCCGATCTCCTGGTTGCCGCGCTGGATGGCGCGCTTCACCCGCGCCAGAGGAATGTCATAGGCGCGCAGCTTGTCCGGGTCGACCACCACCTGGTACTGCTTCACCATGCCGCCGATGCTGGCGACCTCGGATACCCCCGGCACTGTCTGCAGCTCGAACTTGAGGAACCAGTCCTGGATGCTGCGCAACTGGCCGATGTCGTGCTTGCCGGTGCGGTCTACCAGTGCGTACTCGAACACCCAACCGACGCCGGTGGCATCCGGCCCCAGCGCGGTCTTTGCATTGGCCGGCAGCTGGCTCTGCACCTGGCTGAGGTATTCCAGCACCCGCGACCGGGCCCAGTACAGGTCGGTGCCGTCCTCGAACAGGATGTAGACGAAGGAGTCGCCGAAGAAGGAGTAGCCGCGCACGACGGTCGCCTTGGGCACCGACAGCATGGTAGTGGTGAGTGGGTAGGTGACCTGGTCCTCGACCACCTGCGGCGCCTGCCCGGGATAGGAAGTCTTGATGATGACCTGCACGTCCGACAGATCGGGCAGGGCGTCCAGCGGCGTGTTCTTCACCGTGTAGATGCCCCACCCGACCAGGATGAAGGTCAGCAGCAGGACCAGGAAGCGGTTTCGTATCGACCAGTGGATGATATTGGCAATCATGATCTGTTTTCCCGCCTCCGTCAGTCGACGACCTGGATGGAATCGATCCGGTAGTTGCCATCTTCATCCTTCTTCAGGAAGAAGTGCACGCGTGCCCCGGGTCGGATGCCCTCCAGGCTGACTCCGTCGCCTAGCGTGAAGTCCATGGTCATGGCCGGCCAGCCCAACGCATCGATCGCCTCGTGTGATATGTTCAGCTTGCGCTGTTCGGGGAACACCTCGTTGACCGTGCCGGTGCCCATGATCTTGTCACTTTCCTGTGTGCCTTCGTCCTGCTGTTCATCATCGCTTCCCATGCGGCTGAAGCTGGCCTTGAGGCTGGCCTCGGAATCGATCAGGAACTGCCCCGAGGTGACGACCACCTCACCCTCTTCCAGCCCGCTGCGGATCTCGACCCAGTCGCCGGACTCCATGCCCGACACCACGTCGCGGGCGCGGAACTTGCCATTGCCCAGGGCCAGGATGACGCGCTCGGCGTCGCCGGTGCGGATCAGGGCCTCGCGTGGAATGATGAGCACACCGTGCTTGGGACCGGCATAGACACGGACGTCGGCGTACATGTTCGGCTTGAGCACTTCATCGTGGTTGTCGAACTGCAGGCGTGCCTGCAGGGTGCGTGTCTTGGGGTCGATGGTGGGGTAGACGAACTCCACCTTGCCTTTCCAGACCCGGCCGGGCAGGTAGGGCAGGCGTACCTCGGCCGGTTGGCCGACGTCGACCCACTCGGACTGGCGTTCGAAGACGTCCACCAGTATCCATACGCTGGACAGGTCGGCCAGCGTCATGACTTCCATCTTGGGCGTGACGTACATGCCTTCGCGGACCTTGAGGCCGTCGACGATGCCGGCCTGGGACGCCAGTACCCGTACCCGTTGCGAGGCCCGCCGGGTGCGCTCCACCTGGCGGATCTGGGCCTTGCTCATGCCCAGGGCCTCCAGCCGGTCGCGCGAGGCGCGCTTCAGGTACTCGTTGTTGCCGCGCAGTGCCTGGATGTATTCCTCCTGGGCGTTGACCAGCTCGCGCGAATACAACTCGAACAGCACCTCACCCTTGTCGACGCGCTCGCCATCCGACTTTACGTTGAGCTTCTCGATCCAGCCGGTGGTGCGCAGGTGGACGTGGCTGATCCTGCGCTCGTCGAAAGAGACATAGCCGACGGTATCGATACGGCGCCACAGGGTGCCGCGCTCCACCTTGGTGGTGCGCACGCCCAGATTCTGCACCACTGCCGGGTCGATGCTCACGGTGTCGCCGTCGCCGCCGGCCTCGTCGGCGTAGACGGGCACCAGGTCCATGCCCATGGGCGACTTGCCGGGCTTGTCGCTGCGGAAGGTGGGATCCATGGGGGCGACCCAGTAAAGGATCTCGCGATCACCGTCTTCCGCCGCCGCGGCCGGCGTGGAAGAGAGGGTGGCCATGGTGGTGGCCAGTGCCAGCAGGCAGGCCAGGGTGCTGATTTTCATTCGTGCTCTCCTTGGGCAGGCAGGGCGGGTTCGTCGGCTTCGGCCAGCAGGAACAGCAGCCGGGCGTGCGCCTTGGCGCGGTCGACGCGAACACGCAATTCCTGCAGCTTCACATCGAGTTCGGTGATGCGGGCCCGCATCAGGGTGGTGAACTCGTTGATGCCGCTCTGGTAGGAGTTCAGTGCGGCGCTGGCGCTGTCCACGGCCTCGCCGACCAGGCGGTCGCTGTACAGGCGTTCCTGTTCACCGAGGCGGCTCCAGCGCGCGTAGTCGGATTCCAGCATGCGGCGCAGCTCGCGCAGGCGTTTCTCGCGCAGTTGCCGGGCGGCCTCGGCCTGCTGCTGGCTGGCGGACAGCCGCTTGTCCTGACGCTTGTCGGTGAACAGCGGCAGGTCGACGGTCAGCATGGCGGCCATCATGTCGGCACGATCGCCGCCGCCGGGGTCCTCACCGAAACGCTTGCGGTATTCGACACCGACGTTCCAGCCCGGCTTGTACTGCTCGCGCGCCACCCGCACCTGTTGCTGGCTGGCCTGCACCCGTGCGCTGGCGGCGACAATGGCGGGATGATCCGGCAGCGCCGCCTGCAATGCCGAAAGCGGCGGTAGCGGCGGCAGGCTCGGGAAGTCCGGCGCCAGCGGACGGTAGGCGTCGTCGCCGATCCAGCGCGTCAGGCGGGCGCGCTGAACGTCGGCCATTTCATCGATGCGGGTGGCGCGGTCGTCGAGCCGCGACAGTTCCAGTTGGGCCTGCAGCACGTCCTGCTGGCTGACCCGGCCGGCGGCGAAATGGGAGCGGGTGATCTCCACCAGTTGTTCGAACAGGACACGGGTGCGCTCGATAATGTCCGCGGCCTGGCGCTGGTAATAGAGTTCCAGGAAGGTCTGGCGCAGGTCGCGGCGGACCTGGCGGCGCACCAACAAGGTCTCGGCCTGCTGGGCGCGGCTCATCCATTCGGCGCCGAGCCGCCGGTAGCGCAGGGTGGCGCCGCGCGGGAAGGCCTGCTGGATTTTGGTGCGGAACTGGGTGGTGGGCTGGCTCTTGAGGCTGAAATCGTCGAGCGGCAGGTTGTACAGGCCGATGCCGAGCTTGGGATCGGGGAGCTGGCCGTCGGCGACCGCCTGTTCGCGCAGCGCATCGGCGCGTGCCCGGCTGGCGACCACGGCGGGATCCGCGGCCAGCGCCAGGCGCTCGGCTTCGTCGAGATCCAGCGCCGGGCCGGCGTGGACGGCGCCAGCCAGCATCAGCGTCAGGCACAGGGCGGTACGGCGCCACAGCGTCGGTCGATGGTGTATACGTCGTGCGGCGTCGGCGGCGCCGGTTGTGCGACACGGTTGCATGTCGGTGCTCCATGGCTGAAAGGGTCGAACGGATGACGGGTGCTGGCGATGCAGTCTAGCACCGGTGGACTGTTCCGGCACCGGACGGCATGGCGCCAGTCCGCAAAGGCTATGGAATCAGAGCGGGGGACGAAGCGGCGGGGGATCGGAGCGCGATGCTGAACGCACGGCTGGCAGGGGGTGCAGCGCCTGGCTGAAATCCGCCAGCGACAGCGGCGCGACGACCGGTGGTGTGACGGTGGCGTGACAGGGCGAGCAGCCGGAGTCGCCGCAGGCGTGGTTCCGGCAGTCGTCACCCTTGCAGTGCGGGCAGCCCGGCATGGCCTGGTTGTCGACGCCATCGGCCTCGCTGCGGCTGACACAGTGGTCGGTGCCGGGGGCGGCGGCCAGGGCGGAACGGGCAGAAAAGGCCGGCACCGGCGCCATCAGCAGCGCCAGCGTCAGCCAGAGAGAGAGGATTTTCTGCACCTGTTCGCCCATATTCTTGTTTAACCTAGCCGCATTGCGTGCGGCATGCAAGCTGTGACAGGCCGGCCGGGGATTGGTTCCCCGCCGCGCCTGCCCGGTGTATTGGCAGGGCGCCCGGATATCTGAAGGGCGACCCTATTCCCGTTCCGGGGTGTCGATGCCCTCGATGATGGGGCAGCCGTCGGATGTTCCGCGGCACAGGTTGACCAGCAGTTGCAGCTCGCGGCGCAGGGTGTCCAGCTCGCCGAGCTGGCGTTCCACCTCGGCCAGCTTGCGCCGGGTCAGCTCGCGCACCTCGTCGCGGGCGTGCTGCGGGTCCTCGCGCATCTGCAGCAGCTCGCCGATCTCGGCCAGCGAGAAGTTCATGGCCTGGGCGCGGCGGATGAAGCGCAGCCTCGACAGGTCCCTGTCCCGGTAGATGCGCACCCCGCCGGTGCTGCGCTGCACCGCCGGCAGCAGGCCGATCTTCTCGTAGTAGCGCAGGGTGTCGGTGCTGATGCCGAGCAGCCGGCTGACGTCGCTGATGCGGTAGGCGGATGCAGCTTCAGGCATGGTGTTCACCGCGGTGGCCCTGACCGAAGTATGACACGAACAGGGGCCCTGGTCTCAATAGCGGCCAGTGTGCCGAGCAGCAGGGTGGCGATCACGGCCGTCCATCCAGGTGCTTCAAGAGCACGGCGCGCAGCTTCTTTTCCGACGGCAGGCCGGTGAAAGCCAGTTTGCCGTCGATGGCGATGGCCGGCGTGGACAGCACGCCCAGTTCCACCGCGTAGTCCATTTCTTCCAGGATGTCCACCTCGCGCCAGTGGATGCACCCGCCGCCGATGTCGTCGGCCAGCCTGCGCAGCACCGTCTTCGCATGACCGCACTTGCTGCAGCCGGGGGCGGAGAAGACTTCGACCCGTAGTGGCATGCCTGGCTCCCTCGTCATCAGAAATGAAACCGCGTGCCCAGCATCAGCCGGGTGTCTTCCGGGCCGTCGGGGCCCGGTTCGACGACCGAGAGGGCAAGGGTTTCACGATCGATTCCTTCACGGGTCGAGCCACTGGCGCAGCGGCAGCGCCAGGTAGGCGGCAAAGAACCCGATGCCCCAGACGAGCACCGAGCCCAGGTAGACGCGGCGGTTCCAGACCCGCGCCCGTTCGCACAGCCGCGCCTGCACGGGATCGGCCGGGCAGCGGCGGCCGGGTCGGTACAGCAGCCAGCCGGATGCCAGCAGCAGGAGACCGGAGCCGGCGAAGATCCAGACCTTGTGCTGGCTCAGCGTGATCAGGAACGGAAAGCTGCTGGTCAGCGCGGCCACCGTCGCGCCCATGCCCAGGGTCACCAGGGTGATGGGCAGGGCGCAGCAGATCAGCGTGCCGGTCGAGGCGAACAGGCTCAGCCAGCCCAGGCCGCCGGTTGCGGAAGGACGTGCGTTCATCGTTCCGTCACCTTCATGCCGCGGTAGGTGAAGCCGGCGTCCTGAAACAACTGCCGAAGCTGCGGCTCGGTGAGCACCGTGCCTTCGGCGGTATCGACCGTCACCACGCCCTCGTTCAGGTCGACGTCGATGGCCTCCACGCCATCGATGGCTTTCAGCTTCTTTTCCACGCCGTAGGCGCAGTAGGGGCAGGCGAGCCCGTCCACGCGTATGACGTAGTGGGCGCCGGCCGCCAGCGCGGTCGCGCTCCAGGCGAGCAGGAGTATCGGTATCCACTGTTTCATCGGTTGGTCCTCTTGTGCTGTATTGTGATTACGACAGTCGGTGCATCGATTGGTTACAAGTGCCATTCCAGCACCAGCCGGGCGCGGTAGTCGGAATCGTCCTGCGCCCCGTTCAGGTCGCCGAGAACGGGTATCTGGACGCCGGCCTTGACGGCAAAATTCCGGTAGGTCCAGAACAGGCCCGGCGACAGGAACCACTCGGTGCCGCCGGTGCCGGGCAGGTCGTCACCCTTCCGCCGCGCCTGCCGCGTGATCTCGCCGTTGAGTTCCAGCAGCCACACGGTGTCTGGTTCCAGGTAGCCGCTCGGCGTCGGCCGGATGCCGCCGACGAAGTCGATCAGCCAGCGGCCGCCGCGCTGCAGACCGTCGTCGTCCTCGCCGTTGTGGCGGTAGCGCAGGCTGGCCCAGCGATACCAGCGGCGGCTCTCGTAGCCGTAGGTCAGGCCGAGGATGGCGTCGTTGCTGCCGGTGCCGGCGGCCGCGCCGCTGTCGGGTTTCACCTTCAGCAGCACCGCGGCCGATTCCTGGACGCCCGGCATGTCGTTGCGCCAGAAGCGGTACTTGCTGAACAGGGCCGGATCGTCGGCGCCGCGGCTGCCGGCGCGCGGATTCGCGTAGCCGCTGTCGACGCCGATGGCCCAGTCGCCGGTCAGCCCGTAGGTGAGTTCCAGCGCCAGCTCGCTGTCGGCATCGCTGCCGGCGCGGCGGCGATCCGCCTGCGGGGCGATCTCCACGCCACCCTTGTAGAGCACGTGGGGACCGAGTCCGAACACCGGGTCGTGGGCAACGGCGGCCTGCGCTGGCAGCAGCAGGCCGAGGGCAATGAGGTGCCGGTAGCGGGCAAACATGACCAGGTTCTCCTCTCGGCAACACCGTTCACAGGGTCGTTGAGACAACCTGGAGCCATCTCCAGGTTCCCGGGCGGGGCCGGATCGGCCGGGCCAGTGGATGCAGCCTACAAGCTGGACCTGACTCCAGGTCAAGGTTTTTTCGGGGGGATCTTTCCGGGGCGGTTTCGTCGTGCCGGCGGCCGGGCGTACACTCTGCGCCGGGCATGGCCCGACCCGGCGAGGGAGCATATGACAGTGGCAGGACTCACCATCAGCAAGCTGGCGCGGGCGGCGGGCGTCAACGTCGAGACCATCCGTTACTACCAGCGCATCGGACTCATCGAAGCGCCCGTGAAACCGGCACAGGGCTACCGGCGCTACCCGGCGGCGACGGTGGCGCGGGTACGTTTCATCCGGCGCGCCCAGGAACTGGGCTTCAGCCTGAAGGAAATCGCCGAGCTGTTGTCGCTGAACGACGGCGACTGCCGCAGTGCGCGTGCCATCGCCGCCCAGAAACAGGCCCTCATCGAGCAGCGCCTGCGCGACCTGACCCGCATGCGCGACGCGCTGGCCGGCCTGGTCGAGGCTTGCCTGGACAGCGAGGCCGAGGGCGCGCCCTGCGCCCTCATCCAGACCCTCAACCAGTGAGCCCGGACGAAGGAAGCCTTCTTCGACTCCCTACCGCGACACCGGTGCGGGGGCGCGGGCGTGTGCCCCCAGCGACAGGGCTTCGCCTGTACGGAACGCACCCGGCTGTTCCGCGCCGGTCAGCGTGGAGCTCACCGGACGGTTGTGGCATGGGGTACAGGTGTCTCGGCGTGATGCTCTTGCAGGGAACGGGCCCGTCCGTTCTCAATCCGGTACAGCCGGTCGGCGGCGTCGATCAAGGGGCCGCGGTGGGCGGTCGCCAGCAGGGTGAACCGGCCCCGCAGCGCCAGCAGGGTCCGGCACAGCGCCGCCTCGGTGGCGGGGTCGAGGCTGGCGGTCGCTTCGTCGAGTACCAGCAGCGCCGGCCGGTGCACCAGGGCGCGAGCGATGAGAATGCGCTGCCGCTGGCCGCCCGACAGTCGGGCGCCGCCCTCGCCGGCCGGGCTGTGCAGGCCGGCCGGCAGGGCGGCGACGAAGCGCGCCGCGCCGGCCGCGCGCAGGGCGCGCCAGGCGTCGGCTTCCGACAGCGCGGGGTCACCCAGGGTGATGTTGTACAGCAGACTGGCGTGCAGCAAACGGTTGTCCTGCGCCACGTAGCCGATCCGCCTGCGCCAGGCCAGCCGGTCCAGGGCCCGCAGCGGCACGCCGTCGACCAGGATGCGACCGGCCTGCGGTTGCAGCAGGCCGGTCACCAGGTCGATCACCGTGGTCTTGCCGGCACCGGAGGCGCCGGTCAGCACGGTCAGCGCCCGGGCCGGGATGTCCAGCGACAGGCCGTCCAGCACCCGGCGGCCGCGCCAGCCGAACTGCACTGACTGCAACCGGATGGCCTGCCGCAGGACCGGTTTTCGCCCGGTCCGGCCCGGTTCGCGCGCCCGTTCGGCGACGCCGATGGTCTGCCACAGCGAGCACAGGGCGCTGTCGTCGGCGGCCACCCGCTGCCATTGCTGCTGCATGCGCCGGAACTGGGTGAGCATGCGACCCAGCAGAAGCACCACCACCAGCACCGCCGGCAGGGACAGGCCGGGCCGCCCCGCCGCCAGGTAGATGCCCAGCGCCAGCACGGCGGCGGACAGGCTCTCGCCGGCCGCGCCCAGGGTCGCCGCGCTCAGCGCCTGACGCCGCAGCGCCCGTTCCAGCCGGCGGCTGTCCGCCTGCAGCAGGTCGCCCGCCGGGTGCTGACGGTCCATGGCCTTGAGGCTCTTGACCGATACCAGGGTGTCGGTCAGGCGCGTGGCCAGATCGGCCAGCCGCCGTGTGCGGGCGCGGCCGGCGCGGCGCGCCCTGCCCACCAGGCCCTGGAAGACGGCCAGCACCAGCGACGCCGCGGCGACGCCGGCCAGGCTGACGCGCCAGGACAGGCTGCAGGCGAGGGCGGCGTAGGCCAGCGCCTGGATCAGCAGGGCGGAGGCGGCGGTGGCGCCGACCAGCACCTTTGCAGCGCGGTCCGCTTCGCCGACCAGGGCGTTGCCCAGCCGGCCGGCCGGCTGTTCCAGGAAGTACGGCCAGCGGCTACGCATGACCGCCCGCAGCAGGCGCTGCCGCAGCTCGGTCGCCACCCGGGCGGCCAGGAGGCCGGCCTGGCATTGGGCCAGCAACAGCAGGCTGTTCCGCAGGCTCAGGC
>Ga0256841_1001269_pt1 | contig 22514 bp, 24 predicted proteins | sample 356308metaG_FD_185971 | JGI IMG/M metagenome (GOLD analysis project Ga0256841, IMG submission 185971) | Hydrothermal vent microbial communities from Mid Atlantic Ridge, Atlantic Ocean - 356-308 | ecosystem: Environmental > Aquatic > Marine > Hydrothermal vents | place: Atlantic Ocean: Mid... | reverse complement strand
GGATATGCACGACGTCGGCGATGCCATGCTGAGGGCGCGTTTCTCGGACCCGGTAATGGACGTGGAACGCCTGACGGTGACTTACCCGGATGTGTGGCAACTGATGCGTGAACTCAAGCAGATCGGCGCCCACAATGTGACGCTGGGCCGGCCGCGCGGATTGACCGGCAAGGCACGGATGCAACGACTGGTGGAACAGTATGAACAGTACCGGCAGGAAGGGGTATTACCCGCCAGCTATGAAATTGTACACGGTCACGGCTGGGCGCAGTCCGGCGAGCAAAACCTGCCGCTGGACCGGGTGACGCGATGAGCGTGCGCGGCTTTTTTGTCACCGGGACCGACACCGGCGTGGGGAAAACCCGGGTCAGCCTCGGTTTGATGCGGACGTTGCAGGCGCAGGGGCACCGGGTGAGCGGGATGAAGCCGGTGGCCAGTGGGTGTCGCAGCGGTGCTGGCGGCCCGGAAAATGCGGATGCCCTCGAATTGCAGCGCCGTTCCTCCCTGCCGGTTTCCTGTGCACAGGTGAATCCCTATCCGTTTCTGCCCGCGGTGGCACCGCATATCGCCGCCCGTCGCGATGGCGTGAACATACAGCTGTCGGTGATCCGTGCGCATTTTCATGCCCTGTCAAAACAGGCGGATTTTGTGGTGGTGGAAGGAGTGGGTGGCTGGCTGGTACCCATCAACGCCGAGCAGACCATGCAGGACGTGGCGCTTGCACTGGACCTGCCCGTGGTGCTGGTAGTCGCGATTCGACTGGGGTGTTTGAACCATGCGCTGCTGACCGCAGCGGCGATTCACCGCTCCGGGTTGCGAATGGCCGGGTGGGTCGCTAACCGAATGGACCCTGCATGCGAGTATACCGACGAACTGGTAGCCGATCTGGAACAGCGTCTGCCGGCGCCATTACTCGCCGACGTCCGTTTTGCGCGCGGCTGCGGCGCGGTGGAAAAACAGCTAGGCGGGATGGTGACGGAAGCCCTGTTGCGAGACCTGGGAGCCAGTCGGACTTAGGGCCTGTTCGCATAGTGTTAACAGGCCCCGGTAACAATCTCCCACCATGCTCGCTACGATTGTCCAGGTCAAAACATGATGTCTAGTTGATTTTCTTTTTGACCTTGCGGATTTCCCGGGTGGCCGGTTCATAGCCGCCATCCTGTGCTTTTTGCAGCCAGCTCAGTGCCTGTTCATAGTCGCGTTTCCGCGTGCTGGCATACAGTTTGCCAAGCTGGAACTGTGCCGGCGGGTAACCCTGGTCCGCGGCCTTGTTCAGCCAGGCTTCGGCATCGGCGAGGCTCTTGTCAACGCCCTGACCCTTCAGGTAAAAGCAGCCAACCTTGTACTGGGCCTTGTCCAGACCCTGGTCAGCCGCCTTGCGGTACCATTCGAAGGCAGTTTCATCGTCGCTGTCTACACCGCGGCCTTTTTCATAGCGGTAGCCGACGTCGTACTGTGCTTTAATATTGCCGTTTTCCGCTTCGGCCAGTTTGCGCTCGAAAGCGAGCTTACCGCCGGCATAGGCGGTTGTAACCGTCAGCAGGGTAATAAAGACTGCAATGGTTCTCAAAGTTGCCATGATCGGTTCCCTCTCATTGTGAAACCAGGCGATTGTTCCGGGACGATTCACGGGAATCGTGACGTACTTCATGGTATTTATTTCGGCCGCTGAACCAGTGACTTGAGAGGCGGGGTGCGGGCTTTGGGCGGCGTATTGACAGGGATCTGGGGCGAGCGCACCCTGCAGCGCGTCCGCAGCGGGTGTGTGCGCGGCGATCGGCTTCATTTTGCGACGCTATACAGGGTTGTCAGGGGTCCAGGCAGCGCCAGCCCGGCTGCAAGGTTAGAAAATAAGAAAATTATAAAATAACGATTTATAACCCCCTGATATAGTTTAAATTTATGGCTATAAATTTTAATTCTTTTTGCACCTCTTTTGGGCGGTGCTGTAGCATGCGCTAGACCCGGGGGGTTGAGTTGCAGAGGTGGCAGGTTGGTTGCAACCCAGTTTGATCATGTTCGAGACGCTGGCAGGTTTCTGGTTCGGCCCAACAGTTCCTTGTCCTGGCAAGGCGCGTTGCGCTTCTATGCCGGTATGGTCATTGTGACGTTCGGTATTGCATCCGCGTTTGCCATGCAGGGCGCCTGGCTGATTTTGCCGTTTGCCGGCCTGGAAATGGCGGTTCTGGGCGTGGCCCTGTACCTGGTAGCGCGCCGGAATGCCCGCTGGCAGACGATTTCGGTCAACGTGGACCAGGTCGAGGTGATCGAGCACGGGACAAGTCGCGAGCAGCAGACTTTCCAGCGTGCCTGGGCGACCCTGGTGCATGAGCGTCCCCGGGTTAGCGGATACCCGTCCCGCCTGTTGATTCGTTCACACGGTCGCAGCCTGGAAATAGGGGCCTGCCTCGTCGAGTCGGAAAAAGCGTACCTGGCGCGTCAGCTCGGCCAGGTCATACGCCTCGCAAACTGAATTGTGCAGCCGGATGCCATCAGGTGTGCGGCAGTGGTAAGAACAGAATAACGTGATTAGGGATTCGGAAGGAGAAAAACCGGCATGTTGGTATCAAAGACAAGACGAGCGTTGACGGCAGGCGCCGGGGCGGCAGCACTGCTGTCGGCGGCTACGGCATCTGCCGACTATAAACTGAACCTGACCCGGGGCGTGACGCCGATCAGTCAGGGAGCCTATGACATGCACATGCTGATCCTCTGGGTCTGCGTGGCCATCGGTGTGGTGGTATTCGGCACCATGTTCATTTCCATCATCAGGCACCGCAAATCAAAAGGCGCCAAACCGGCACAGTTTCATGAAAGCACTGCGGTTGAGATCGTCTGGACCATTGTCCCCTTCGTCATTCTCGTCAGCATGGCGATTCCGGCGACCAGGGCGCTGGTCGCGATGGAAGATACCAGCAACTCGGACATCAGCATCAAGGTGACCGGGTACCAGTGGAAGTGGGGCTACGATTACATGGATGAAGGTGTGAGTTTTATCAGCACGCTGGCGACGCCCAAGGAACAGATCTATAACCAGCAGGACAAGGGTGAACACTACCTGCTCGAAGTTGATAACCCCATCGTGGTTCCGGTCAAAAAGAAGGTGCGGTTGTTGATCACTTCCAACGACGTGATTCACGCCTGGTGGGTACCCAAACTGGGTATGAAGAAAGATGCCATTCCCGGATTTATTAACGAGATGTGGTTCAGGATCGATCGGGAAGGCACCTACCGCGGCCAGTGTGCCGAGCTGTGCGGCAAGGACCATGGCTTTATGCCGATTGTGGTCGAGGCCAAAAACGAGGCGGATTACCGGCAGTGGATCGCAGATCAGAAAGGTGCAAAGGCAGCCGATGCCGCTGCCGCGGACCGCGACTGGAGCATGGCCGAGTTGATGGAGCGCGGCGAGAAGAAGTACGCCGCCAACTGTGCAGCCTGTCACCAGGCGAGTGGTGAGGGCATTCCCGGCACCTTCCCTGCACTCAAGGGCAGTGCGATCGCGACCGGACCCGTAGCGCAACACCTGGACCGGGTAATGAATGGCAAGGCCGGAACTGCAATGGCCGCCTTCGCCGGGCAACTCAGCGACGTTGACCTGGCAGCGATTGTGACCTACGAACGAAACGCCTGGGGCAACAACACCGGTGACCTGGTTCAACCTTCAGAAGTAAAGGCTGCCCGTTAAGGGTTGTGGAGGAATAGTAATGAGTACTGCAACAACACACGACGCACACCACGAAGAACACCCGAGCGGCCTGGCTCGCTGGATATTTACCACCAACCACAAGGATATCGGCACCCTGTACCTGCTGTTTGCCCTGCTGATGTTTATCGTGGGCGGTGCCATGGCCATGATCATCCGGGCCGAGCTTTTTGAACCCGGCCTGCAGTTTGTCGAGCCCCAGTTCTTCAATTCCATGACCACCATGCATGCGCTGGTAATGATCTTCGGTGCGGTCATGCCGGCCTTTGTCGGGCTGGCCAACTGGCTGATACCCATGATGATCGGTGCCCCCGACATGGCGCTGCCGCGCATGAACAACTGGAGTTTCTGGATCCTGCCGTTTGCCTTCGCGATTCTGATTTCCACCCTGTTTATGGATGGCGGCGCACCTGCCGGTGGCTGGACTATGTACCCGCCGCTGGTGCTGCAGACCGGTAACGCTTTCCCGTTCCTGATTTTCGCGGTCCACCTGATGGGTATTTCCTCCATCATGGGCGCCATCAACGTCATCGTGACTATCATCAACATGCGCGCACCCGGCATGACCATGATGAAAATGCCGCTGTTCGTATGGACCTGGCTGATCACTGCCTATCTCCTGATTGCCACCATGCCGGTGCTGGCAGGCTCGGTAACCATGCTGCTGACCGATCGTTTCTTCGATACTTCCTTTTTCGATGCGGCCGGCGGCGGTGACCCCGTTATGTTCCAGCATATTTTCTGGTTCTTCGGGCATCCCGAGGTGTACATCCTGATCCTGCCGGCTTTTGGTATCGTGTCGCAGATCATCCCGACCTTCGCACGCAAGCCGCTGTTCGGCTACAGCTCCATGGTGTATGCGACGGCTTCCATCGCTTTCCTGTCCTTCATCGTGTGGGCGCACCATATGTTCACGGTAGGTATGCCGCTGACCGGTGAGCTGTTCTTCATGTACGCCACCATGCTCATCGCGGTACCGACCGGAGTGAAGGTATTCAACTGGGTATCCACCATGTGGAAGGGCTCCATGACCTTCGAAACCCCGATGCTGTTTGCAGTGGGCTTCGTGGTCATGTTTACCATCGGTGGTTTTTCCGGCCTGATGCTGGCTATCGCACCGGTGGATTTCCAGTACCATGATACCTATTTCGTGGTTGCGCATTTCCACTACGTGCTGGTCACGGGTGCCGTGTTCGCCATCATGGGAGCAACGTACTACTGGTTGCCGAAGTGGACCGGCCACATGTATAGCGAAAAGCTGGGCAAGCTGCATTTCTGGCTGTCGACCATTTCGGTCAACGTGCTGTTTTTCCCGCAGCACTTCCTTGGTCTCGCCGGCATGCCGCGCCGCATCCCGGACTACTCGCCGCAGTTTACCGAATTCAACCAGCTCTCCAGTATCGGTGGTTTTGCCTTTGGCCTGACCCAGTTGCTGTTTGTCTACATCGTTATCCAAACGATTCGCGGCGGCGAAAAAGCCAGTGAACAGGTCTGGGAAGGTGCGCACGGTCTGGAATGGACCTTGCCTTCGCCACCGCCTTACCACAGCTTCAGCACGGCTCCGGAAATCAAGTGACAGCGGTCGCTGACATGAACGAAGCCACGCAGAGGAAACGCGCACGCTGGATGGCCGTATTGCTGGGTCTGGTGGCGCTTGCCGTCTATTTCGGCTTTATGTGGGCAACGGCCAACGGGCGGATCTGAACGATGACGGCGGGTGACGAGGTAAACGCCGGGAAACGTCGTACCATACGGAACCTGATGTTTGTCGTGGTCGGGATGTTCGGCTTCGTTTTTGCGCTGGTACCGTTGTACAACGTGTTTTGCAGCATTACCGGTCTGAATGGCAAGACCAGCGGCGAGCGTGCTGTGATCGTAGACATGGAGCCCGACCTGTCGCGGACCGTGAATGTAGCCTTCGTGGCCAGTGTCAACGAGTCCATGCCCTGGGAATTCCGGCCGGACGTGGTACGTATGCAGGTGCACCCGGGCAAGAACTACCGCACTGCATTTTTCGCCCGCAACGGAGCAGGGCAGGCCATGGTCGGGCAGGCGGTGCCCAGCGTCACACCGGGACTGGCGGCAAGCCATTTCAGGAAGACGGAGTGCTTCTGCTTTACCGAACAGCGCTTCGAGGCCGGCGAGTCACGGGAAATGCCACTGATCTTTATGATCGACAAGGACTTGCCCGAGGATATCCACGAGGTAACCCTGGCCTATACTTTCTTTGACAAGCAAAAATTACTGGATTAAAACAAGTGATGAGGATGCAGGAATGAGCGAAGCACACGGTGGTTATTACGTACCACACGGCGCCAACTGGCCGATTGTCGGTTCTATCGGGCTGACAACGATGCTGGTGGGACTCGCCAACTACCTGAACGGGTCGAGCGTCGGGTTCACCATGATGCTGGTCGGGTTGGGCATTGTATTGTTCATGATGTTTGGCTGGTTCGGTACCGTTATTGGCGAAAGCGAATCGGGCATGTACAACGACCAGGTCGACAAATCATTCCGCCAGGGGATGAGCTGGTTCATCTTTTCCGAGGTCATGTTCTTCGCGGCGTTCTTTGGCGCACTTTTCTACGCGCGTATTTTCTCCGTGCCCTGGCTGGGTGGCGCGGATGCGGTCACCAGTGATGTGCTGTGGAACGGCTGGGAAGCCGCCTGGCCGACCAACGGGCCGGGGGAAGTCGGTGGTGAATTTGAATCGATGGAGGCCTGGGGTATCCCCGCCATCAATACCCTGCTGCTGTTGAGTTCCGGTGTAACGGTCACCTTTGCGCACTGGGCCCTGAAAAAGAACAAGCGTGGTCCGCTGGTGCTGTGGCTGTTGGCTACCGTGGCCCTCGGCTTTACCTTCCTTGGTTTTCAGATGTTTGAGTACTATCACGCCTACCATGAAATGAACCTGACGCTGGGTTCGGGTGTGTATGGCTCTACGTTTTTCATGCTGACCGGGTTTCACGGGTTTCATGTCACCCTGGGCGCCATCATGTTGACGGTGATCATGTTCCGTTGCATGAAAGGTCATTTCACGCCGGAACATCACTTCGGGTTCGAAGGCGTGGCCTGGTACTGGCATTTCGTGGACGTGGTCTGGCTGGGCTTGTTTATATTCGTGTATATTCTGTAGGTGCGGCCGACAGTACGAAAAAACGCCGCAATCGCGGCGTTTTTTTATGTCCCGGGACACTGCTGTCCCGTTAACTTTGAAGCTAGCCCGCAGGTGAGGGCATGGGGCCGGTATCACCCCGTCAGGACCGTCTGCCGCAGGGATGTGGCAGTCGAGCAGCCAGGGATGGCAGGTTCTGCGTGTCCTGACCGGGTGACACCGGTTCCATGTCCGGCTTGCCCGACCTGGCTCAAAACGTACCTGCCGCTTATGTTTCAGTCACGTGCTTGGCGGGTTAACGGGACAGCAGTGGTCCCGGGAAGAACCGCCGGGCGGTTTCAGTGGTCGGTGGCCGGTTGTGCCGGGGTAGAGGGGTAGATGCCGTGCGGCTTTATGTGCCCGGTAAAGATGCCCAGCATCAGCAGCGCAAACAGTGAAATTGATAGCGCGATACGCACGGTCAAGGCACGCACCGTGCGATTGCCCTGCCCCTTGTCCTTCACCAGGAACAGCATGCCGCTGCCAAGGCTGACGACAATGGCGAGCAGGGTGATGACGATTAAAACCTTGATCAGCATAAGGGTGTTCCGGAACTCGACAGGGGCCTGCAAGTATAGGTGACGCTGCCGGATTCACCAAGCCGCCGGGGGATTCCGGGGTTTATACGGGTATAGCATTTTTAGCTTGCCTGTCAGGCAGCTGCTGCGTACCCTCCGGCCATGCGTATTGGCGGCCTTGAATTCAGGCCCGGCCGATGGCCCAGCCTGGTTACCCTGTTGTTACTCGGACTGTTGCTGTCGCTGGGATTCTGGCAGCTGGACCGCGCCAGGGAGAAGCGCGCCCTGCTGGCCGAATATTCGCAGGGACGGGACGGCACCGTTATCCAGATCGAGGCAGACCTGCATGCATTTGATGGCCTGCAGTATGAGCACGCCGGCGCGAGCGGGCACTACGATGCTGCGCATCAGTTTCTGCTGGACAACCGTACCTACAATGGCAGGGCCGGGTACCACGTGCTTACCCCCTTTATGCTGAGAGATTCCGGTGTGGCGGTCCTGGTCAACCGCGGCTGGGTACCCATACGCCGCGGGCGGGATTACCTGCCGGATATACCGGCAGGCAGCGAGTACCGCAGCCTTGCCGGCCTGATCAAGCAGCCATCCGGGAAAGCGTTCATGCTGGGTGAGGAAGAAGCGCGCAAGGGCTGGCCGTACCGTATCCAGCGCATCGAGACGGAGCGGCTTGCGCGAGAGCTGGGTTATCCACTGTTGCCGATAGTGCTGTTGCTGGACCCGGATGAAGATGACGGGTATGTGCGCGACTGGCACCCGCTGGTATTCGGGCCGGAGCGTAACGTAGGGTACGCCGTGCAGTGGTTCGGCCTGGCGCTGGCGCTGCTGGTGATCTATATCGCAGTGAATACGAAAAAAACAGGTGGATATGACGACAAGAAACACTGAGCCGGCGTCGCTGGCGCGTTCGCGGGCATCCCTGTTGCTGGTGATTGCCCTGTTTGCGGCACCGGTGGTACTGGCCTGGACGACCTTCTACCTGTTCCCGGACCTGATGAAAGGGGAAACCGTCAACCACGGGACGTTGGTGACGCCGGTCCGTGCGTTGCTGTCGTTCACGGCAGTCAGCGGGAAAGGGGAGCCTGTCGACCGGACATTCCTGCGCGGCAAATGGACCCTGGTTTACCTGGCGCAGGGCGCCTGCGACAAGACCTGTATCCAGCAGCTCTACAACATTCGCCAGGCCCGACTCACGCAGGGCAAGAATATCGACCGTTTGCGGCGCCTGATGTTGTGGAAGGCCAAAGACCTCGACGAAGCAAAGCGGGCGGAATTGCAGGCTCATTTCCCGGGGCAGACGATGGTATCCCTGGACGAGGAAGAGGCGCAAAGCCTGGCCGCTGTATTCTCCCTGGATGGCAACCACCCGTTTACCGCGAGGCGCATCTATCTGGTTGATCCGCTGGGAAATCTCATGATGTACTACGAGGCCGGCGATGACCCGCGCGGCATTGTCAAAGACCTGCAAAGGCTCTTAAAGTATTCTGGTTTAGGGTAAAATAGCGCGCCATGAATTATTCGATCACAGCCAACCCGGCGCTGCAGTGGCGCGATTACCTCGGGGTCTGCAAGCTCAAGGTGGTGGCGCTGATTATCTTTACCGCCCTGGTGGGGATGTTCCTCGCGGTACCGGGTATGGTGCCCTGGAAGTCGCTGGTATTTGGAACGCTGGGCATCGGGCTGGCAGCGGCATCCGCTGCGGCGATCAATCACGTAGTGGACCAGCACGCGGATGCGCTTATGAAACGGACGGCGGCCCGCCCGGTTGCCAGTGGCAGCCTCACGGGTCGTAATTGCCTGGTTTTCGCCATAGTGATTGGCGCGTTGGCCATGTGGATCCTGATCCAGTTCGTCAATACACTGACCGCAGTCCTGACCTTTGCATCGCTGATCGGTTACGCGGTGGTCTACACGCTGTACCTGAAACGCGCCACGCCGCAGAACATCGTCATCGGCGGGGCTGCCGGTGCCGCGCCGCCGGTGCTGGGCTGGACCGCGGTGACCGGTAGCGTCGATCCCCATGCCCTGCTGCTGTTCCTGATTATCTTTGTCTGGACGCCGCCGCATTTCTGGGCGCTGGCCATCCACCGCCGTAACGAGTATGCCAGGGCGGATATTCCCATGCTGCCGGTGACGCATGGCGTGAGCTTTACGCGCCTGCAGGTATTGCTGTACACCATCCTGCTGGTGGTGGTCACGGTATTGCCGTATATCACGCACATGAGCGGCCTGTTGTACCTGCTCGGTGCGCTGACGCTGGGCGCCGGTTTCCTGTACCACGCTGTTGCCCTGATGCGTGACGCAAGTGGCCGGCAGGCAATGAAGACCTTCGCTTACTCGATTATTTACCTGATGGCACTGTTTGCATTTCTGCTGGTTGATCACTACCTGCCGCTCAGGTCGCCCTACTTCTGATTTCCCGCTGCCGTGTGCGGCTGACAGCTGTGGCGGCCCCTGCCCGCAAAATTTCCGATTTCATTGATCCATATCAACCCCCGGTGCTGATTTTTATCGCAACTGCACCTTGCTAAACTCCCCGGTACTAGTAGATCCTGTCCATTGTCACTGGTAACGAACAAAGGTGTAATCAGGGTGTTGACCGAATCACTCAACGAAGACCATATCGCCATGTGCGTCAAGGACGAAAACAAACGGGTCCTTGAGCAGAACGAGCTGTGCCGGAAGATTTGCGGTGACTGCGTGGGCCAGTCCTGCGAAAAGGGCTGCATGGAGCTGTACGCACAGGATGATACCAGCCAGTGGAAAGGCTGGGGCAGCCGGGTGTACAAAAACAAATGGATGCACGGTGCATTTTTCGACGTCACGCTGCTGTGTACGGAAAAACACCTCATCACGTTTCTCCAGCCGCTCAAGGAGAAATATGACATGGCGCTGGCATACTACAAGTCGAAAGGCCTGACGCGGCGTGAAACCGAAGTCGTGTCCTTTACCATCCGGGGTATTTCCAATACCGAGATCTGCAGGCGCCTGTCCATTTCCAGGGCGACCCTGAGAACGCACCTGAATAACGTCTACCGCAAGTTCAGGGAACTGGGTGAGACACCGGATTTCATACCGGCGAATCGCCTGCAGTGGTGACTGGAGCGTTCTCCCCGGCAGGCAGGCGCTATTCAGTTTCCATTTGATCCGTATCAAATGAATGGATCGATGCCTGTGTTTGAATGCGCACCGCATCGTAGCAGCGTGCAGGCTGTGTGAGTGGCGATGCGGCAACGCTGCTGAAAAATGAGGGACCAGTCATGAAGCCTTGTGTTTTTATCCATACCAACCACAAGCAGATCACCGGCGCCTACGTCGCCGAGCACGCCCTGCGCCGTTATTCCAGGAACAACGACAAGTTTGACGTCAGGTTCATCCAGCTGAAGGATTATCCCTTTTTCAGCGCGAGGGAGGGGCAGTTATACCTGCGTGACGGTATGCGCCGGCCCTGGTTGAACAATGACCTGCAGTCTTTTACCCCTTTGCGCTTCATGCCGCCCGAGTTGATGAATTACGAGGGTCGTGCGGTGGTGATCGACCCGGATATCTTTGCGGTTTCGGATGTCTGGGACCTGCTGTCCCGCGACATGGGTGGGAAAGCCGTTATGTGCAGGCCGCGCACCGGCACCAAGGGGCGCTTTGACCGTTGCCTGGCCAGCAGCGTCATGCTGCTGGACAACAGTAAGCTGACGCACTGGAAGGTCGAAGACAACTTCAACGAAATGTTTGAAGGCAAGCGCGATTACATGAACTGGATCTGCCTGAAGACCGAGCCGGCAGAGAGTATCGGACTTTTCGAGAACGAGTGGAACGACTTTGACAGGCTCAGTTCCCGAACGCGCATGCTGCACACTACCAAACGCAAGACCCAGCCCTGGAAAACCGGACTTCCCATAGATCACCGGCCACGCGAGAAATTCCCGTATTTCCCGCCGCTGGCCTGGGTCATGAAAGCGCGCCGCAAGCTGTTCGGTGAGTACGCTTTCCTCGGTCACTACCGGCCGCACCCCGACCCGAAACAGGAGCAGCTGTTTTTCGGTCTGCTCAAGGAATGCCTGGAACTGGGCAAGGTGAGTGAATCCATGATCCGCGAACAGATGAACCAGAACCACGTGCGGCATGATGCGTTCGAGGTGCTGGACAGAACTCCACCGCTTGCACCGGTTTAGGGGCGGGTAATTTCCGGAAAGGGTGAGCGGCTATGGACTATTGCGTTTTTATCCACACCAACCACAAGCAGATTGTCGGCGCGCTGGTTGCCGAGTATGCACTAAGGCGTAACTCGGAAAACAACGACAGGTTCGATGTCAGGATTATTCACCACAAGGATTATCCCTTTTTCCGGGAACACGAGGGCCAGCTCTACCTGCGCGATGGTGTGAAGCGGCCCTGGTACAATGACGACCTGCAGTCCTTTACCCCGCTGCGTTTCATGCCTCCCGAGCTGATGGGTTACGCGGGCAGGGCTGTGGTGATCGATCCGGATATCTTTGCGGTCGGTGATGTCTGGGAATTGCTGTCACGCGACATGCAGGGCAAGGCGATCATGTGCCGGCGTCGGGCAGGTCCCAAGGGCGTGGTGGACCGCTGCCTGGCCAGCAGTGTGATGTTGCTGGACAACACGCAGCTGAAGCACTGGAAGGTCGAGGAAAAATTCCGTCGCATGTTCCGTTTCGAGCAGGATTACCAGCCCTGGATCTGCCTGAAAGACGAACCGCGTGCATCCATCGGCCTGCTCGAGGACGAGTGGAACGATTTCGATCACCTGGATGAACATACCCGGATGATTCACAACACACGTCGTCGTACGCAGCCCTGGAAAGCAGGACTGCCGATCGACTGGCGCCCGGCGGAAAACTTTCGCCTGTTCCCGCCGTTTGGCTGGTTGATGCGTGCGCGGCGGCACCTGTTTGGTGAGTACGCGCTGCTTGGGCACTACAAACCACATCCCGACCCGAAACAGGAACGCTTCTTTTTCGGTCTGCTGAAGGAGTGTGTGGAGCAAGGGATCGTCACGGAGGACATGATTCGCGAGGAGATGCGCCAGAACCACGTTCGTCACGATGCGCTGGAGGTAATCGACAGGACGCCCAGGCTGGTTGGCGCCTGGCAGTAAGTCAGCCGGAACAGTCCGTCGCCCGGGTTTTACCCCGGTTCACTGCCTGCAGCAGCACGTGATGCGCGCAGACAGGCCGCTGTTTCGATGAGCCAGTGCTTTTTCAGAAACGGTGAACCTTTTTGCGCATCACCTTGTCTCGCACCGTCCGGTACAGGTTTTCCGGGTTGGCCACCACGATAAATACGCGTCGCATTTTACCCTCGGGACAGCGGATTTCGCGTACAGCGTGCCAGGAATGGCGTGTGCGTTCAAAGATCAGGCTGTAATTCCCGATCGACCTGGCGGCGATTTCACCGTTGAAGTCGTCAAGAGACGGTGCGGTTTCGAACTCCATTTTCCCTCCGTCATCCAGAACCAGTGTGTCCCCGCCCCAGGCCGGGTCCCATTCACCTTCCCGGTTGAAGTAAAACAGCTGGGAGCCGTGTTCGCGTACCGAGTCGGTGTGTGGCGATACCGAGCACCCGTTGGGTGTGTAATGCCAGTGGAAGCGCAGGTTGATTTTTCGTGCGCCAAAAAGTTTCGCCAGGGTTGTACGGTAATCATCGCTGCAGAGTTCGGCAATGAACTCCTGCCAGGGCTCCGGTACCGGTGTGCCGGGCGCATATTCCAGCGAGTAACGGTCATGGGGTTTCTGGCCGGCGATGCGCCCATAGCCAAACTTCTTCTCGAACAGGGATACATCCGGCATGTTGTCCAGCAGGCGCTGGTAGCCTGCATCGGTCAACAGACCCTGCGGGTTGGTCCAGGGGTAGGGCCGGGTGGCCCGGAATTCAGCGGGGATAATCGCCCTGAATCGGTCGAAGTCCAGGTACCGCATGCAGGTCAGGCCGCGGCCAGCGGCGGCGTACGTTCCACCAGCTGCAGTGCATCGTGGCGCACGTGGTTCTGGCGCATCTCGTCGCGAACCAGTTGTTCGCTGATGATGCCCTTGTCCAGGCACTCGCGCACCAGGCCGAAGAAAAACTGTTCCTGTTTCGGGTCGGGGTGGGGTTTATAGCGGCCCAGCAGGCCGTATTCGCCGAAGACACGGGCGCGCAGGCGGTTCAGTCTGGCCAGGGCAGGGTACTTGCGCAATTTGTCGGCGGGGGTGAAGTCCACCGGCAGCCCAGATTTCCAGGGCTGGGTGCGGCGTTTGGTATTGTGCAGCATTTTCGTCCGGTCGGTCAGGTGATCGAAGTCATTCCACTCGTCCTCGAGTATACCAATATTTTCAGGCGCTTCGTGACGCAGCACAATCCAGTCCTTGTAGTCACGTTCAAAGCGGAACAGTTCATCGAATTCCCGCCCGGTTTTCCAGTGTTGCAGTTTTGCACAGTCCAGCAGCATGACGCTGGTGGCGATCTGCCAGGATTTCTCCGGTTTATGGGAGCGGCGACGCCCCATGACGGCGCTACCCTGCATGTCACGGGTAAACAGGTCGTAGACGTCGCCCACGGCGAATACGTCCGGGTCGACTACCACCGCACGGCCTTCGTACCCCATCAGTTCGGGAGGCATGAAACGCAGCGGGGTAAAGGACTGCAGGTCCTCCATGCGCCAGGTGCGCCGGGTGCCACCACGCAGGAAGGCCTGGCCTTCCTTCGCTGCGAGAAAGGGAAAGTCCCTGACATGCATGATTTCCACGTCAAATGCGTCCGGGTGCGCGGAGTTGCGCTTCATCGAGTAGGCGGACACCAGTGCCCCCAGCCATTGGCGTTCATTGCTCTGGATGTAGACTTTGAGTTTCATCAGGCCGTACCTCTTCAGGATTGCGGGAGATGCTAACCAAACCGCTGTCGGTAAATATTGATCTGGATCAAGGTTTGGGTGTGGTGAATAGCTAGACTGGCTCGTTTATGAGTCCCGGGCAGGGACTGGCAGATGCGACAGGAGGACGGCCGGGTGGAGTATTGTGTATTCATACAGGCTAACGAAAAGCAGATGCTGGGGGCTATTGTCGCCGAATATGCCCTGCGTCGCCATTCGCAGCACAACGACCTGTTCGATGTGCATATCATGAATTACGACAACATTCCCGTGTTCCGGCAACACGAGGGCCAGTACTTTCTGCGTGACGGCGGCAGGCGGCTCTGGGTGCGGGACGACCTGCAGTCCTTTACGCCCAGCCGTTTTCTGCCACCCAAACTGATGGGTTTTCACGGGCGCGCGCTGGTCATCGACCCGGATGTCTTTGCCCTGGCGGATGTATGGGAACTGCTGTCACGCGACATGCAGGGCAAGGCCATCCTGTGTCGCCCCAAGTCCGGCAATAAAGGCAAACGCGGCTGCCTTGCAAGCAGTGTCATGTTGCTGGACTGCGCCAGGCTGTCGCACTGGCGGTTCGAGGAGCAGTTCCACGCCATGTTCGAGGGCAAACGCGACTACATGAAGTGGGTGTGCCTGAAGTACGAAGATCCGCAGACCATCGGATTTTTCGAGAACGAATGGAATGACTTCGATCACCTGACCGACCGGACGAAGATGCTGCATACCACCAAGCGCAAACACCAGCCCTGGAAAACCGGTTTGCCCATCGACTATCGGCCGGCCGATTCCTTTCGGCTGTTTCCGCCACGGCACTGGCTGCGCCGCGCGCGGCGCAGCCTGTTCGGTGACTATGGCCTGCTGGGCCGCTATGGCCGGCACCCGGACCCGAAACAGGAGCAGTTTTTCTTCGGCCTGGTGCGTGAATGCCTCGAGCAGGGCATAGTCACCGAGGAGCAGTTGCGCGAGGCCATGGCACATAATCACCTGCGACACGATGCGCTGGATCTGATTAAACAGATACCGCCACTGGCAGCCTGATAAGGGGAACACCATGCCTGTACTGAATCTCGCTGCACTGGACAATACCCCGCTGAACCGCGATCCCTTCGATTTCATCGTGGTAAAGGATGCGATCGGCAGCGACCGCATTGAGGAACTGAACCGTGACTACCCGGCCATCGATAAACCGGCCAACTACGACCCGCAGGACCTGGAGTACGGCCCCAGTTTCCGGCGTCTGCTGGAGGAGCTGGACAGCCCGGAATTCGAGCAGCATGTAGCGGCCAAATTCGGTGTCAGCCTGGAGGGCGCCATCAAGACGATTACCGTGCGCAGGTACTCGGAACCCAGCGACGGGCATATTCATACCGACCACTGGAGCAAGATCATCACCCTGCTGGTGTATTTCAACCCGGAGTGGGAGCAGGAAGGAGGGCGCCTGCGCATCCTGCGTTCGGGCAGTGATATCGAGGACTACAGTGCCGAAGTGGCTCCGCTGGGTGGCACTGTGCTGGCGTTCCGGCGTTGTGAGCGGTCCTGGCACGGTTACAAGCGCTTTAACGGTGAACGCCGCATGATACAGATGAGCTGGGTTAAACCGAATCGATTCGCCTGGTATGCACAGCAGGCTGCACGTGCCTGCACCCACACCTTCAAGCGCATTGGCAGGTTGTTATCCCGGCAGGCTGTTGAAAAAAACTCCGGCGGTACGATCCGGCATTGAAGACCGCGCGCCGCCGTAATGAAGTGCTGCTGCCGCGTCTGCTGGCCACGCCGCTTTCCCTGCTGCCGGAGACGGCCTGTTCGCGTTTTCTGGCATTGGCGCTCAACCGCGCGCTGGTCGAACCATTGTGTGAGGGTGAACTGGACTTCCTGCGCAACCGCAGTATCGAAATTGCAGTGCGTGATGCCCGCATTGTATTCCGCCTGACGTATACGGGAGGCCGCCTGGGTGCTGCTGTGCGTAACGGCACTGCCGACCTGGTCATCGCAGGGACGGTATATGATTTCCTGGCACTGGTCAGCCGCCAGGAGGACCCGGATACCCTGGTGTTCCAGCGTCGCCTGGTCATGCAGGGTGATACTGAACTGGGCTTGCAGGTGAAGAATTTCCTGGACGGCCTGGACCCGGAGTCGCCCGGTCTTCCGGGGAAGCTGGAACCCTTTTTAAAGAACCTTCTGTCGGTATACCGGCGCGCATTCAGTCAGTCACCGGTTCCCCGGTCAAGTGCGGGGCAGCACAGCCCGGGTATCCGGTAACCAGCGGCGCTTTATACACAGCCACTGTTCCGGCTGCCGGCGAATCCAGTTTTCGAAGATCCGGTTAAGCTCTGTCGTGAGCTGCACCGGGTCAATCCCTGTTGTTCCGCTGTCGACGCCTGTAACCGGGCGGTGAAAAATGGTGCGAAAGCGGGCGTTGCCAGTACGCTCCACCTGTACCGGTATTAACGGGCATCCCAGTTTCAGTGCCAGCCAGGCAGGTGCGATGCTGGTTGGCGCTTCCCGCCCGAAAAAAGGTACCGGTTGGCCCTGCTCCACGCGCTGATCGGGTAGCAGGCCCACCGAGCGCCCGGCACGGAGTTCGCGCAGCAACCGGCGCACGCCGTTTTTGCTGGCAATGAATCGACAACCCAGCGACTTGCGCTGACGCTGGAGCATGCGTTCCAGTACCGGGTTGCGCTGGGGCCCGTAAATCACACTCAACGGTATCCCGGACCTGGCAATGGTCGCAGCAACCAGCTCCCAGTTGGCGAGGTGCGCAGTGACGTAGATGGCGGGTTGTTTGCCGGCAAATATCTTCCTTGTGTCCTCGTTCATGATCACGTCGACAAAGGAGGATGCACGGCCTGTTGCAATGGTATCCAGGTGAGGATACTCGGCCATGACCGCACCCAGGTTGCCCCATATCCTGCGCGCAAGCGTTTCACGCTGTGCGGCACCCAGGTCGGGAAATGCCAGTTTCAGGTTGCCGGTCAGGCGATGGTGTTTGTGTGTTCGGGGACCCAGCCGGCTGATCAGGGCGCGCCCGGTGGCCGATGCGCGTTCCGGTGACATGGATCGGGCAAGCAACCAGAAGAGACGTAAAACCATACCCTCCGCATGTGCGCCCAGGGTATGCAGGCAACGTGAGTGTAGAGACAGTTTATGAAAAAGGATGCGTCCCAAGTATGACTTCCTCACCGCCGGCTGTTGTGCAATGCAGCATACGATGAGCGATTGTGTGATGTCCCTCGACACCGGGGGACGATTCAAACGCAGCGCCCGCTGAACGTATACTCCGGCGCCAACGGGCACATCGCGGGTACCCGGACTGTGCCTGCAGGTATGCGGGCATCTTTACGGGACCGGTGTAACGGAAGTACAGGCAAGGGAGAAACAGATACATGCGCAAGCTTTCGATAGACGGCAGGGATATCCAGGACGACAGTGCATGCTATGTAGTCGCTGAGATCGGCAACAATCATCAGGGCAGGCTGGAAACCGCCATGGAGATGTTCCGTGTCGCTCGGGATTGCGGGGCGGATGCCGTGAAACTGCAAAAGCGGGATAACCGCAGCCTGTACACCAGCGCTGCCTACAACCGCTCCTACGAACACGCCAACAGTTTCGGCAGAACCTATGGAGAACACCGGGAGTACCTGGAGTTCGGCTGGAACGAGTACCGGGAGTTGATGGACTACGGCAGGGAACTCGGCATCACGGTGGTTGCCACGGCCTTTGACATGCCCAGTGCCGATTTTCTTGCCAGGCTGGATGTGCCGGCGTTCAAGGTGGCTTCCGGTGATCTGAAAAACATCCCCTTGCTCACCCACATTGCCGCCTACGGCAAGCCCATGGTGATCAGTACCGGTGGCGGCACCATGGACGATGTCAACCGGGCCTACGACGCCATAATGCCGATCAACCAGCAACTAGGAATCCTGCAGTGCACCGCCGGTTACCCGGCAGAATTCGAGGAACTGAATCTGCGCGTTATTACCACCTTCCGTGAACGTTTCCCGCACGCCACGGTGGGCCTGTCTTCTCATGACAACGGCATTGCCATGGCGATTGCCGCCTTTATGCTGGGCGCCAGGATTGTCGAAAAACACTTTACTTTCAACCATACCTGGAAAGGTACCGATCACGCCTTTTCCCTGGAACCGGGAGGCTTCCGCAAGCTGGTGCGCGACCTGAGTCGCCTGAAGGTTGCTATCGGCGACGGTGTCAAGCGGACCTACGACAGTGAAGTGGAACCCATTCTGAAGATGGGTAAGAAGCTGGTCGCGGCACGCGACCTGCCGACCGGGCATACACTGCGGTGTGAGGATCTCGCCATCAAGTGCCCGGGTGACGGTTTGCCACCCTACGATATCGACAAGGTGATTGGCCGGGTTACCCGCGAGCCGTTGGCGAAGGACGATGCCATCGCCTTCGAAAAGTTGAACGGTGCCGAAAGTTGGCAGCAGCTGGCGGTATCTTGAAGGGGCTCTTCAGTCTTGAGTCGCAAGTCGCCGTGGTCACCGGAGCACTGGGCAGGCTGGGCGCGGTCTGGATCGAAACCCTGCTGGAGGCAGGGGCTTCGGTATTCGCACTGGATTTGCCGGGCGCGACGGTTTCAGAAGCGTTCCATCGTCTGGGCCAGCGTTTCGGTGCAGAGCGGCTCAGCCTGCAGTATACGGATGTCCGCGACCGGCAGGCCCTGGAATCCGCGAGCGAGCAATGCCTGGCCTGTTTTGGCGTACCTTCGATCCTGGTGAACAACGCCGGCGTTGACCGGCCCCCGGCCGATGCGGGCGCCGCTTGTCATCTCGTGGATATCCCGCTGGAGGAAAGCCGGGAGATACTGGAGGTAAACACGCTGGGTCTTTTCCTGGTCAGCCAGGTGTTCGGCAGGCATATGCTGCATGCGGGGCGCGGGTCCATTATCAACATCGGTTCGCTGTATGCCGGTGTTTCACCCGACCAGCGGTTTTACGACCATCTCCGCAGTGACCCGCCTTTCCTGAAACCACCGGCCTATGGCGCGTCCAAGGCAGCGGTGGTCAACCTGACGCGCTACCTGGCGACGCACTGGGCGTCCAGTGGTGTGCGGGTAAATGCGCTTTCCCCGGGGGGCGTGTCGGGCGATCAGGATGACCGGTTTACGGACAAGTTCTGTCACCGTGTGCCCATGGGGCGAATGGCGGCAGGCGATGACCTGGGCGGGCCACTGCTGTTCCTGGCTTCGCGCGCCTCGTCCTACGTGACGGGTACCGAGCTGGTTGTGGATGGGGGCTTTACCGCCTGGTGAAGGCGCATCGGGTCAGCTGAATGATCGAGGAATCAATTCCCGGGACTGTACCCAACTGGATTGGCGGAGAGCAGTCAGAAGCGCTTTCCGGCAAAGTGTTTGACAAGGTGTCGCCGCACAGTGGCAGGCCAGTGTACCAGGTGGTCCGCTCGCTGGCCGATGATATTGAACGGGCCGTCGGGGCAGCCAGGGAGGCACAGCCGGACTGGGCCGGGCTGACACCGGTGCGACGCGGAGAAGTGCTGTATGCACTTGCGCGGCTGATGCGTCGCGACCAGCAGGACCTTGCGGCGGTCGTTGCACTGGAGACCGGGATGTCGTTCGCCGCGGCCATGGGCGAAACCGGTGCTGCCATTGCGCAGGGCGAATTCATGGCCGGTGAGGGGCGTCGTCTCTACGGCCGAACTACCGGCAGCGCGACACCCCACCGGTATGCCAGCACCATACGGCAGCCGGTGGGTGTGGCCGGGCTGATCATTGCAGCGAACACGCCGATCGCCAACGTGGCCTGGAAAGTGTTCCCGGCGTTGATCTGCGGCAATGCCGCCGTGCTCAAGGCTGCCGAAGACACGCCGGCCACGGCCTGGCTGTTCGGCCGGATTGCGCAGGAAGCCGGTGTGCCTGCCGGGGTGCTCAACATTATCCAGGGGCAGGGCGAGGAAGCGGGTGCTCCCCTGGTGGCCCACCCGGGTGTGGATGTGGTCAGTTTTACCGGTTCCACCGCCGTGGGGCGACGCATTGCAACGGTGGCGGGTGCACGGCTGGCCAGGGTCTCGCTGGAACTGGGCGGCAAGAATGCGCTGGTGGTTTGCGATGATGCCGACCTCGAAAACGCGCTGAACTGGACCCTGCTTGCCGCATTCAGTAACGCCGGGCAACGCTGCGCAGCGGCCAGCCGGATTATCGTTTTCGACGCAATCTATGAACAGTTCCGCGACCGGCTCGTTGAGCGCGTGCGCCTGCTGCGCGTGGGTCCCGATGACGCGGATGACCTGGGGCCGGTCATCAACCAGCGGCAACTCGACAACCTGCTTGCGTTCATTGCAAGGGCGAAGGCGGCGGGTGCGACGGTCACACTGGGCGGCCGCCGCCTCGATGACGAGGCGCACGCCAAAGGATTTTACCTGGCGCCGACCATTATCGAAGGTGCCGGTCCGCAGGACGAAATTTCGGTCACCGAGCTGTTTGGTCCGGTGACCTGCCTGTACCGGGCCAGTACCTTTGCGGAAGCACTGCGTATGGCAAATGACTCGCCCTATGGCCTGACGGCGGCCATACATACCCGCAGTATTCACCGTGCCACCGAGTTTACGCAGAGGGTGCAGGCGGGGGTTGCCGTGGTCAATGGCGGGACGCACGGCAGTGAGCCGCACATGCCCTTCGGTGGACTGAAACAGTCCGGTAACGGTTCGCGCGAGCCCGGCACGGAAGCCCTTGATGTGTATTCAGAACTGAAAGACGTCTACGTCCACTGTGACCCGGGGGATCTGTGATATGAGTAGCGGGAATCCGGATGTGGTTGCACTGATACCGGCACGCGCGGGTTCGAAGCGGGTGACGGGGAAGAATATTCGTGCCCTGTCGGGGCACCCACTGATGGCCTACACCATTTCAGCAGCCGTTCAGAGTGGCATTTTTTCGGACGTGATCGTATCCACTGATTCCGAACACTACGCCGATATTGCCAGGCACTATGGCGCAGAGGTTCCCTTCCTGCGACCGCGCGGGCTGGCGGGGGATGTTTCACCGGACATCGAATGGCTGCGTTATACCCTGGACCGACTCAGGGAGCGCGGTCGCGAGTACCGCTGTGTCAGTATCCTGCGGCCAACCAGTCCTTTCCGTATGCCGCACACCATCCGGCGGGCCTGGCAGGCCTTTCTGGCGGAAGCCGGTATCGACTCGCTACGGGCGGTGGAAAAATGCCGGCAGCACCCCGGGAAAATGTGGGTCGTCCAGGGCAGGCGCATGGTGCCGCTGCTGCCCCTGCACGCAACCGCGCAGCCGTGGCACAGCAGCCAGTACCAGTCCCTGCCCGTTGTGTACACGCAGAATGCGAGCCTGGAGATCGCCTGGACACGTACGGTGCTGGAAACCGGCACCATTGCCGGCAACGTGCTGATGCCCTTCTTTACTGAGCAGTACGAAGGTTTTGATGTAAACAGCGAGTACGACTGGGGCCTCGCTGAATACCTGGTCAGGAATCGCCAGGCAGAACTGCCACCCGTCACCCGTTTCCCGTATCTGCTCAGGAGGCAACTGGAACCATGCTAGAGATCAAACTCATTACTGCCCATGAATTCCGGCGCGTGCGGGGGACGGCCATGGATAGTGTATCCAGGCTGCGACTGCTGGCGGACATGTGTTGTGCCAATACCCTGGCTACCGTCAAACGGGCGGGTTCCGGGCACCTGGGTTCCAGCCTGAGTTCGCTGGATATTGTGACCTACCTGTACTACGCCGGGATGAATACCGTCGGGCTGGGTTTCAATCACCCGGACCGTGATATCTATTTCTCGTCCAAGGGGCATGACGCGCCTGCCTGTTACGCGGTGCTCTATTCGCTGGGTATGTTGTCCAAAGGGCAGTTTATCAACCTGCGTCGGCTGGGCGGCACTCACGGCCACCCGGATGTCAGTATCCCCGGCATCGAAACCAACTCGGGTTCGCTGGGGATGGGGATCTCCAAGGCCAAAGGGATGGCGCTGGCCAAAAGGATGAATGGCGCGGGCGGGCAGGTGTTCGTTATGACCGGTGATGGTGAGCTGCAGGAAGGACAGATCTGGGAGTCACTGCAGACCACGGCTCACCAGTCCGTTGGCAATATCACTGCCATTGTCGACCGGAACAGGATTCAGTCCGACAAGCCGGTCGAGGACATCATCGACCTGGGCGATCTGGAGTCAAAGTTCAGCAGCTTCGGCTGGCACGTGGCGTGTTGCGATGGTCATGATTTCGCCGCGCTGAAACAGGCATTCGGCGAACTT
>Ga0256841_1001268_pt1 | contig 22524 bp, 11 predicted proteins | sample 356308metaG_FD_185971 | JGI IMG/M metagenome (GOLD analysis project Ga0256841, IMG submission 185971) | Hydrothermal vent microbial communities from Mid Atlantic Ridge, Atlantic Ocean - 356-308 | ecosystem: Environmental > Aquatic > Marine > Hydrothermal vents | place: Atlantic Ocean: Mid... | reverse complement strand
GCAATAACTTTTAAGATATTTCCGTCATCATCAAGAATAACCACCTGAGTAGCATATCCGTATGAGAAGTGTGTGACAGGTTTGTCGGTTTTTTCTCCCGGTTTCGTTGTCCAGTCACAAACAAATTTCCCCTTATATGCTCTTCCTGTTAATTCCGATAATTTGTGCGTTTTTAAATCCTTTTTGATAGCTTTTGCAGCATTAATGATTGCATTTCCAACCATGGCAGTTGCACGTGACGAGGTGGTCATTCCGGTGGGTAATCCCGCTTCGGTCTCTACCCTGACTTCCATAATTCCCGTATCAATACCGGTTTCTTCATAAAGCGTTTGCATAGCCATATTGTGAACACCTTGTCCCATTTCACTCCAGCCGTGATGAATGACAACCTTTTCGGGTGATTCCATTACTATTTTAACATAGCTATCGTCAACCATTCCGTTTCCGATACCCGTATTTTTCAATCCGCAGGCTATTCCTGCATATTTAGATTCATTGAAAGCATCTTTAACCGCAAGAAGGGTCTTTTTAAGGCCGACACCCTTTTCAAGAAGTTGACCGGTTGCTGTTTTCGAGCCGTTTTCAAGGGCATTGTCAAACCGTATTTTCCACCTGTCAAAACCTGCCTTTTTACAAATCCTGTCAATCAGACTTTCGAGTGCAAAAATTACCTGAGGTACTCCGAAACCGCGCATTGCACCTGAGGGGATATTGTTTGTATAGACTGTCAGTGCAGAAATATCAACTTCAGGTATGTGATATGCCCCGGTAGCGTGACCTACAACCCTTTCCATGACTTTTGTGCCTACCGAAGCGTATGCTCCCGTGTCACCGACGGCTTTCAGTTTTAGAGCCGTGAATTTTCCGTTTTCATCGCAAGCCAAAGTCATATCCATCCATACGGGATGACGTTTGGGATGATACATTATGGATTCTTCCCTTGTGAAATGAACTTTGACAGGCTTTTTCGTCAAAAATGCAAACAGGCTTGCAAATCCCTGAACAGTAAGGTCTTCCTTCCCGCCGAATCCTCCTCCGTTTTGCACTTGTACCACTTTAACTTTTTCTTCGGGAAGTCCCAGAATGGAAGCAACCTGAGTACGGTCAACATAAACTCCCTGCCCCTGACTGTAAAGTTTTATTCCGTCGTCATAGGGGAGAGCAACTGCAGTTTCAGTCTCCAAAAAAGCATGTTCTATACGTTGTGTTTCGTAAACACCTTGAGCTACATATTTTGCCTTTTTTATAATATCATCGGGATTGCCGTTTTTAATTATACAGTTTTCAATAACATTGGATTTGCCCGAATGAACCTCCGTTGCACCAGTTTTGATTGCTTCGGACATATCCGTTACAGGCTCAAGCTCTTCGGCTTCAATCTCTATCAATTCAACTGCATTTCTTGCTATCTCTTCCGATTCTGCAATAACGCCGGCAACTACATCGCCAATGAAATTTGATGTTTCACCAATATCAATCATCACCGGCCAGTCTTTAAAAATCAGTCCTATATATCTTTCGCCCGGAATATCCTTTGCAGTAACCACCTTTATAACCCCTTGCAGTTTCTCTGCTTTTGAAATATCTAATTTGGTAATCCTTGCTCTGGGGATACCAATAAATTTCAAAGCACCGAAAACCATACCATCTATAAAAATATCATCAGTGAAGGGACGTTTTCCAAGAGCTGTTTCAAGTGCATCATATTTGGGAAGACGGCTGCCGATACCTTCGGAATCAGGTGTTAAATCAATATTCTTGTTATTTCTCAGATTTTTAAATCCGAATTCAATGGCATCGGCAATCTTAACATAGCCCGTACAACGACAAATATTAGGTGAAATACCTTTTATTATCTCATGTCGTGAAATGGTTTTGTTCTCATTAAAGAGCGAAGATGCTCTCATTATCATACCCGGAGAGCAATAGCCGCATTGAACGGCACCTTTTTTCACAAAAGCTTTTGAAAGTGTATTTTTTATCTTTTCATTCAGACCTTCAAGAGTAACAATTTCACTGTTATTAATTTTCTCCATTTTAGTTCTGCAGGAAAGTTTCGCCTTCCCGTTAATATGCACTGTGCAAGCTCCGCAGGCACCCTGACCGGAGCACCCGTCTTTTACCGAAATAATTTTCTCGGTCAAACGTAGATAGTTCAGTAAGGATTGTTCCGGATCGCCGGAATATTCTTTTTGAACTCCGTTTAAAACAAATTTGATCATAATTTTAAAAATTTCATAAGCTCATTTATATCCGGCTCAATTGCACGCGGAATTTTCACAATTGATTTTACTGCATTAATGTCCTTTAGCCCGCTTCCCGTCAGTAGAACAACATTTTTACTTTCTTGGTTAAGCCTTGATTCCTCCCAATACTTGAGGAATCCTGCAAAGGCAGCAGCGGCGGCAGGCTCTGCAAAAAGCCCTGTGTTTCGTGATAATGTTACTGATGCGTCAAAAATTTGATTATCGGTTACCGTAACCGATTCTCCATTATAACGATGAATGAATTGTTTTGCCATAAAAAAGTTTCTCGGAATATTAACGGCAATGGAGTCAGCGATTGTTTTGCCTTTATTTATTTGAAAATCAGTTGTTGCCAGGTTTCTTGTCAAATTATCACTTCCCGATGCCTGAATCGCCACAATAACAGGCATCCTGTCAATAATGCCAAGCATTAACAAATCCTCAAATCCTTTATAAACACCTGAAATAATAACACCATCACCTACAGGTACAAAAATTCTATCGGGGAGATTTAAATCCAGTTGGTCGAACATCTCAAATGAGACACTTTTCTTCCCTTCAACGGTTAACGGATTGAAAGCTGTGTTGCGGTTATATATTCCGAATTTTTCAGTTGCCCGAACACTTAAATCAAAAGCATCATCGTAATTTCCTCTAACGGGAACAATGGCTGCGCCGTACATGATAATTTGTGTCAGTTTTGCAACAGGTGCGTCTTCGGGAACCATCACAATTGCTTTTTGGCCATTGGCTGCACAAATGCCTGCTAAAGAGGATCCTGCATTACCTGTTGAAGCTGTTATTATTGTATTAATATTGTGCTCTTTTGCATAAGCAGAGACAATAGCTGAAGCACGGTCTTTAAAAGAAAATGTGGGGTTTTGCGAATCATCTTTCAAAAAGAGATCAAATGGTAGTTTTCTGTTGTTTAATGATTTTAATGAATATAACGGGGTTTTTCCTATTCTCAGGTTGGGGAGGTTTTTTGAATTTGCGATGGGACTGAGTTCAATAAAATCATTTTTTTTAAGCTGAATAAACGATTTGCTTATGGAGTTATAGTTGTAAATAGTTTTCAGGACACCCAACGGGGGTTTTTCCGGTTTAATGTTTTTTGAACATTCATTGCATAAATAATGAATTTTGCCGGAAGTGAATTCCTTACCGCAATCAACACATTTATATAAAAAGTCTCCCATAAAAAAATCTTGTTGTTACTTTGAAATCATCCCCAAAGATATAAAATTTGTGAATACAAGATTAAAAAAAAGCCCCGACTCACATTTGAGCCGGGGAACCCTAAAAAATGAAATATATTGGTAAGAACGACTACTCAGTCCTCACACAGCGGACGGGAAGTCCGTTTGCGCGAGTAAGTTTTTTAATTTTCTTTTGTTTTTTATCCGATAAAAGGAAATATGCTTTTTCGTCGGAAGTATCGGATGTCCATAACATTATTTTTGTTCCGGTATTGCTAATCTTACCGGTTGCACCGTCACGGTATCCCGAAGCCGGAATTTTCAAGGGTGAACTGAAGAGGTCGCTACAGTTTGAAAGTAAAATGTCAAAATCACTTTTTGAAGCTACTCTCCAGCCGGCGGGGCAGGGGTTGTTATTTCTTTTATTCCAAAGACGATCATTCTGAGGTACGTGCCAGTCATAGGGTGGGGTTGTTGAGGTCATAAAGCAGGAGCATCCGGGATTATCAATTTCCGACAATAAATATGTTGTAATACTATTTTTGTCCTGATGACCATCCATCAAACGTCCCCACTGATAATAATCGCCAAAACCGTATTTGTCGTCGGGAGTTTTTGCCACCTCTTTCGCTCCAAGATTACGGTCGAGCCAGCATCTTCCCATATATGAAACGGTGTGATAAACAAGTCCGTTAAACAGTATTGAGTTCTCACCGCATGTAAAACTGTTTTTTATGTTTTTTATGTAAGGAGTTGCCGAATTGGATTCAAAATTTTCAGAAACCAAAACAAATTTGTCTTGTCTCCCTGAAATGTCCGCTGTAAAATCTTGGCTTCTCACTGTCATAAAGGTCATTGTGAAAAATGTAATAATTGTAATAAGTCTAATCATATCCGTTATTTTATCGTTTTGAGACTTTAACTCGAAATGACAAAATAAGGTTTCGTAAAATTAAGCATAAAAGCAATAAAATCAAGTGGTTAGAGGTGGAAAAATGGTGGAAAACGAATTATGATTATTTTTATAAACCGGTGTTTATCAACAAGGAAGAAAAATATTAAATTTTTGAGATAAAATCTTCCAGATTCTCCCCGGTTTTAAGACCCATTTTTTTGCGTAGGAGATACCGGTTTTTCTTGATACCTTCCTTTGAGATACTTAAAAGCTTACTGATTTCATTTGAATTAAGGCCAATACGTAAATAGGCACACAACCTTTTTTCATTGGGTGTAAGTGATGAATAAACCTCAGATAACCTGTCAAAGAATCCGTTATGTACGGCCTCAAAATAATCTCTAAATATATTCCAGTCCTCCTCGTTCTCATCAAAGTAGTTTAAAACAAAAAGGATTTCATTTGCTTCAGGACATTTATTCGAGATGGAAGATAGCTTCTTTTTTAATTTAAGGATCAGGTTTTTTTTGTAAAGGCTATTCAATGTTAAAGCTGCTAATTCTCTGTTCTTTAGGTCAACTTGCGCTTTTAACAGTTTTTTTGCTTCATTTTCGGCCTGAACCTTTTCCCTGTAATACCGATTCATTTTAAGCACGGATTTAACGCGAGCAAGAAATTCAATCTCATCAATGGGATAACGTACAAAATCAATTGCGCCTGCGCTTAATGCTGTTTTGAGATTATCGGAAGAACGATTAACTGCAGTCAGCATAATTACCGGAATTTCGCTTGTGGTTTTGCTTGATTTCAGAAGTTTAATGGCTTCTATTCCGTTCAAAACCGGCATATCCCAATCCATAATTATCAGAGCGGGGTTTTCTTTTTGTGCCAATTCATAGGCTTCTTCTCCGTTGGATGCTTTGATGACTTTAAATGGCGGTTCATTTCCGCTAAGACAAGATTCTATAATCAGCAGGTCTGTTTTTTTGTCGTTGACGATTAAAACGGTCTTCTTCTTCATAATAAAAAATTATTTTAAACTTCAATTTTATTAAGGAAAACGGAAATTATTGTCCCGTTTTCATTCTTATTTTTTATTTCCATACGGCCTTTGTTCAATTTTACAAAATCCATTGCAAGAGATAGCCCGAGTCCCGTTCCTTTTTCATTTTCTGTTCCGAAACTTGAAAAAATAGTGTCATCGTTGTTTAACAATTTATCTATTATCTCTTGTGGTATTCCAATACCGGTATCTTCAACGGTGATTACCGCAAAGTCATCTGTTTCGGTAAGTGTCACGGTTACTCTACCACCTTTTTCAGTAAATTTTATTGAATTGGAAACAAGGTTACGGATAATTACATTAAGGGTGTTGGTGTCAAAAATAGCCGTTAGCATATTATCTCCTGCAAGATTCAATTGTATTTCTTTTGTTGAAGCGTGATAGCTGTATAATGAGAAAACTTCATCAATTACAGGTTTAATATACCCCGGTTTAAGAACTGTTTCCAATTTATGTCGTTGCATTTTTGACCATGTTGCAAGATTTTCAACCATATTATATGTTGAGTCAATAGCCGGTTTAATACTTTCAACTATTTCATATAATTTCTCTCCGGGTATATTATGTCCCTCTTTGATAATAAGGTCTGTCATTGCTTTATTAGTGCCGATTGCACCTTTAATATCATGGCCTATAACCGAAAGTAATATCTCTTTAGCTTTGTTTGCTTCGGTTAATTCCTTTTTTGATTTTTCAAGCAACCTTTTAATCCTATCTCTTTCGGTGATATCCCTGATAACGCCGTCCAATCCCAGAAAATTGCCTTTTTTGTCGAAGATCAAACTTGCACTTAATGAGCAGTGAATATTTTTACCGGATTTTGATTTTATTTTAACATCTACATCGTTAATGACTTTATTTTCCGCAAGCAATTGACCTATTCTGTCCCATTCCGTATCATTTTTATAAAACAATTTCGAGTCTTTGCCAATAAGCTCTTCTCTTTTGAAGCCTGCAACTTTTTCTACTGAAGGGCTTACTTCGACAATAACACCATTTTTGTCGGATTTAAAGTAAATATCGGGGAAAGCTTCGAATATACGTCTGAATTTTTCTTCGCTTTTCCTTATTTTTTCTTCGGCTTTTTTACTTTCGGAGATGTCAATTGCAAATGTTATGAGTACGTCTTTGCCAAAAAATCTGCTGTTATTTACCCTAACCAACATGGGGAATACTTCACCGTTCTTACGTTTTGCCCAGAATTCAAATTGTGTTGGGGAGCCGGAAAAAGCATTTCTGACATTGGTTAATAATATTTCAACATCGTTCATTCCCGGAGCTCCGAGGAAAATAGGTTTTTTCCCCACAATCTCATCTTTTGAATATCCGAACATATCCTCGACATCTTTATTTATGTCGAGAATTGTTCCGTCGGCAGTATGAACAAAAATGGCATCCGAGGCATTATTAAACAGGGCGCGGTAACTTTTCTCCGATTCCAAAAGTTTTTGTTCGTCGGCTTTCCTGTCGGTAATATCCCAAACATTGATGATGAAGCCGTTTATATCCGGATTGTCAAGGCAGTTTTTGCCCGATGCGGCAACATATAACCATTTGCCCTCTTTTGATTTTAATCTGAATTCAAAATGTTTAACTTGCTTTATGTCACCGGCTTTTTTTAATAATTCCTTTAATACGGGGACATCATCAGGATGAATAAAGTCGGAAGCTTTTTTATTAAGTCTGTCGGGAATTTTGCGACCTGTTTTTCTTTCGTATGACGGGCTTATATATGCAAGTTCACACTTTTTATTAATTACAAAAACGATATCTTCGGAATTTTCGCGCAGGGTATTGAAATAGTCTCTTTGCTTTTGTAGTTTTTTCGCGGTTTTGTTTTTTGAATAATATAAAAGATACAGGAAAATAATCAAAAGGAGTCCCATCGCAATAATGAGTAATAAATATTTTCTCAGGCTTTTCTCATACCTGTTTTTTTCTTTATAGACCTCCAATTCCTTTTCGCGCTGAAATTTTGTCATCAAACTCTCCTTTACCCTCTTTTTTTCAAGCTTAACAAGGCTGTCCTGTATTTGTTGGTAATAGAGTTCCCAATCGAATGCCTGATTATATTGACCCAGATTGGCCAAATTGGTATAAAGTAGTTTGCACGCATCAAGAATTTGACCGGTCAGCTTTGCCTTTTTTGCAACTGACAGACTTTTTTTCGCATAACTTACTGCACCGGCAAAATTGTGATTTTTTTGCTGAAGTTCTCCAAGGTTATAATAATCAATCGTTTGTACCTCGGGGTAATCTATTTCGGTTGCAAGATGCAAAGAACGGGTTAAATAATATTCTGCAGAATCATAATTGCCCATATCTTTATAAATATCACCTATATTGCATAAATCTTGTGCAATACCATAGGAGTCGTCCATTTCTTTGTCTAAATCGAGTGCTGTTTTGAAATTTTGTAATGAGTTATCATATTTCTTCATCTTACCGTACAGGTGGCCGAGGTTTGTATGATACACCGAGCGGTTTGGCAAGTTGTTATCTAGTTCTATCAAAGGATTTGCCTTTTCAAAATATACCAGGGAGGAATCAAATTCATTTAATTCTGTTTCAATGTTGGCTATCTGAAGATATACATTTGCAAGTAATCTGCTGTTTCCAAGGCTATCGCATATAACGGCAGCTTTTGAAAAAATGTCAAAAGCGGTATTGAAATTTTCAAGTTGAATATAACAACCGCCTATTTGTGATAAAAAGTTTACTTTCCAATCCGGATCATTTATTTCTTCACTGAAAATAAGTCCTTTACCGTAATAGTAAAGGGCTTTATTGTTATCCCCTAAAAAATATTCAATCGTTCCGAGATAATAATTTGTTCTAAGATATGTTTTGGGATACTCCCGTTTGTTTTTAGTTAAATGAAGTAAGGCATTGGTAAGAAGATAAGACGCCGAATCAAAATCATTTTTATAATACCAATATCTGCCAAGGTAAAATTGCGAAATTGCTTTTCCTTTTTCGTTATCTGATTTTGCGGAAAGATCATAAGCTTTTCTCGCAAACCCCAAAGTTTTATCAATATCTTTAAAATTAGCATCAAGTGAATCCAATAAAGCATCAATTGCCAGATTGTACTCTATATCGTTTTTTTTAAAACCTGACTGAGAAAACAAACTGTTTTGAAACAGAAAAAAAACAGCAACAGCATAAAACGAGATCTTCGGGATTGTCATATTAAATCTGTCTAAAGCCAAAATAAACTAAGCAGGTAACAAAAATAAGCAATTAAGTATTTAAAGTCTTAATTTAATACATTAAAAAGCAGAATTTTGATGAAATTCCACCATATTTCCACCTAAAGGTATTCTTTTATCACCCCGGTTTTTTCATTAAACTCCATTATTTCTTCATCCCATTCGTCAACTTTTGCATAACGCGACTTCCAGTAATTATCGTCATACCATTGGTTATTCAGTTCTTCAACTGTTTTTCCCTGTTGTTCGATCCAGGTAAAATACTTGAGATTATGAATTCTTCTTTTGTTATAATAACTCAATTCCAGAATATTATCTATTCCAAGACCCAACATATCAGCCTCGAAACTTACGGCAGCATCAACAGGTGTAAATTCTCCGTTCTTTTCGCGTTCTTCAATTATTCTGGAGCCGTACATCTCCATAGAGTCGGTAGCAACCGTAAAAACGACATCGTTTTCGTTCATTTCATAGTATTTGGCAAGCTTGATCGAGCCCATAAGATTAGCAATAGAAGATATTCCGAGAAGTTCAAGTTTGTCAACCAGTTCGGGATTTATTTTCAGCTCTTTTTTCAAATACTCTTTTCCTGCAGGTTCGTTAAAGAGTCGCATCATTCTGATATTGGGATTATCATCAATTCCGGCTACGAGATCCATGTTTCTGATGTTATGTATCCAAGGCACATGCTTGTCACCGATTCCTTCAATGCGGTGTTCGCCATAACCGTTGAGCAGCAGTGTGGGGCACTGCAAAGCTTCGCCGGCACAAACTTTCATTGTTGGGAAAACCTCTCTGAGATAGTCTGTACTTCCAAGAGTGCCGGCCGAGCCTTGTGTCAGGAATACTCCGCTGAATCTGTTATTTTCATTTTTAATATCATTGAAAACTTCTTCCATAGCAGGACCTGTCACTGCATAATGCCAAAGAGAATTTCCTATTTCCTCAAACTGATTCAGATTTACAATTTCGTCGCCACGTTCTTTAAGCAACTCTTTTACTTTATCATATATCTCTTTCACATTGCTTTCAGTTCCGGGAGTAGCAAAGACCTCGGCTCCCACCTTATGCAGCCAGTCGAATCTCTCCTTTGACATTCCTTCGGGCAAAACCGCAATTGATTTGCAACCGAGCAGATATGAGTCGTAAGCCCCTCCGCGACAGTAATTTCCGGTTGACGGCCAGAGAGCTTTTTGTCTTGTAGGGTCAAATCGTCCGGTAACGAGTTTTTCGACCAACGGTCCGAAAGTGGCTCCTACCTTGTGTGCTCCTGTCGGGAAAAATTTTCCGATAAGCATAATAATTCTGGCTTTCACACCGGTTAATTGCGGAGGTAACTCTATGTAATTGACCTTGCCATAACCGCCACCGAATTCCACAGGTTCGTTTTTCCAGGTTATCCTGAACAGGTTCAGGGAGTTCAAATCCCAAAGTCCGATATTTTTTAATTTGTCTTTTATCTTTTCCGGTATAAGCTCCGGATTACGCATCTGTTTGTAGGTAGGGATGATAATGTGTCGCTCCCTGCATCTTTTGATTGTGTTTTCGAGTACTTGTTTTCTGTTGTTCATTGTATTTTATATTAACTTTTTATTACGATTCACCAACCTTTCGGGAGCTCATCGCGCTGTCCGTCGTCCACCCGAAAGGTTTACCGGTTCAACCGATTCAACCATTTTTCCCGCGAAACACCTGCGAGGTTTTACTCACGCACAGGCTGATTCTCAAACCTCACAGGAGTTTCCAAACCGATTTAACCTTTTTTCCTCCGAAACACCTGCGAGGTTTTATCCACGCACAGGCTGATTATTAAACCTCACAGGAGTTTCCAAACCGATTCTCCCGATTCACCAACCTTTCGGGAGCTCATCGCGCTGTCCAGCGTCCACCCGAAAGGTTTACCGATTCAACCGATTCAACCATTTTTCCCCCGAAACACCTGCGAGGTTTTATCCACGCACAGGCTGATTCTTAAACCACACAGGAGTTTCCAAACCGATTCTCCCGATTCACCAACCTTTCGGGAGCTCATCGCGCTGTCAACGGTCCACCCGAAAGGTTTACCGATTTAACTAATTTAACCTTTTTCCCTCCGAAACACCTGCGAGGTTTTACTCACGCACAGGCTGATTCTCAAACCTCACAGGAGTTTCCAAACCGATTCGCCCTATTCTCCAACTCCCTGTTCTTCCTTCCAAAATTATCTTCATCTCAGCGGCTTTCTTCAAATTGAGGTCAAAAGTAGTATTTTCTTTAATTTTAAAGTCTATTATTTTAAAAGTTGTTTTATCAAGTGTAACGGTGAAGCCTTTTGATGTGAAAATATATTTATCTTCAAATGATATTAATGAAAATATGGTGTCAGCGTTTTTGTATTCTATTTTATTATCATTACTGAAAAAATAACAGCCGGTATCATTTTCAAAAGCTTCTCTGTTCAGATACAAATGAGGTTTCTCCTTGTATGGTGATCCCGCCGAGGGACAAAATGTTGTACAATTTCCGCATTCGTTGCACCAGTCTGCAATGTGAATAATCTGATAGTTTTGTTTTACTTCAAATGTTTCATCGTCAATAATTTCAGATTTTCCGTTTCTTATTGAAATCATTTGCAGATCAAGCTTTACCGGATTTATTTCGTAGTATTGCAAAGCGAGATTCGGGCAAACCGTAGTACATATATTACAAACCTCGTCACAGGCCAGACACCTTGACGCTTCTTTAACAGCCTCATCTTCCGTCAGTGTTTCCGTTATCAGGTCGAAAGTCATTCGCCGGTTAACAGGCAGTGGCTCCGTCTTAACGGGGAAAACTCGTTTTGCCCTGTTAAGTTTGTGTGTTGTCAGACTTTTTTTGATTCTGTTCTCCGGAAATTTGAAATCAGGTTTTAGCATCTCTTTACCCAGTATGATCTCCGCAACTTTTCTGCCGTCTCCCACAGCTTTTATAGCGGTAGCAGCTCCGCGGTATGCATCGCCGCCTATGAACACATTTTCTATTCCGGTTTCGTATTTTCCTTTTTGCTTTTTTAGCAGTTTTTCATCTATAAAATCAAAAGCCCTGTCTTGGCCGATTGCGGGGATAAGAGTATCGAATTCCATTGAAAACTCGCTGTTTTCTATTGTCACGGGCTTAGGTCTGCCGCTTGCATCCTTTTCCCCGAGTTTCATTTTTACAAGAGTAACGGAATTTACTTTTCCGTCTTTACCGTTTATTCTAACGGGATGAGTAAGTTCAAGTATTTTAACACCCTCTTCTACGGCTTCCGTAATCTCCTCCTGTTCGGCAGGCATTTGCTTGATTGTCCTGCGGTAGATAACGGTGACATTCCCATTCTCTCCTACAAGACGCATTGCGGCTCTTGCAACATCCATAGCGGTATTCCCTCCGCCGATAATGGCAATGTTTTTGCCTGTCAAAGGTTTTTTCCCCGATTTCAGGTCAAATAAAAATTCAATAGGGTCAACAACTCCTTGCAGATCACAACCTTCGATATTCAACTTTCGTGTTGATTGTGCTCCGGCAGCAACATAAACATAACTGTTTTTACGGTGCAGTTCATCAAAATATTTCTTGTCAATATGCTGATTGTAACGGATTTTGACACCGGACATTTCAATACGCTTCAGGTCTGTTGCAAATGCATCGTCATTGAGTCTGAAAGATGGTATGGCACCTGCAGCCATTCCTCCCGCTTTTTCTTTTTGTTCGTAAATATTGACTTCAAACCCCGACTTTTGCAATATATAACCGCAAGACAATCCGGAGAGTCCTGCCCCGATTATTGCGACAGGTGTTCCGTGCTTATCTTTTATCTTCTCCGGAAAATAATTTTCATCGGCCTTTTCCGCCACAAATCTTTTTATCTCTCTTATTTTCAGAGATTCATCGTAATTAATTCTCGTACATTTTGTCTGACAATGATGGTCGCAAATCATTCCCGTAACGGTAGGGAAGGGATTGGTTTTTAAAATAGCATCAAATGCTTTATCATATTCACGGTTGGCAGTGAAATACATATAATCCGGAATATCCTGATTAGTTGGACAGGTATCCGTGCAAGGTGCGTGAATACAATCGAAGGAATTTAGTGTTCTTGCCGTTTTGATACTTGGTTCAATGAACATAGTCTTTTTATAGCGGTCGCTTTCAAGTGTTTGAGCGGCATAATCCGCTATATTTTTCTGTTTTGCAACTGAAAGGTTTTTATCTCCTGCCGTTTTGGTAATAAATTCTTCGGGGTTTGATGAATGATTCTCTTGGAAACCGGATTTTATGTTTTCAATATATTGGTTTAATCTTGTGTATCCTCCCGGTTTCAGCAGGTCGGAGCTCATAGTTACGGGAAAAAGTCCGCAGGATATTAAGTTTGTGACGTTAAAAGCATCCGCTCCGGCGGAAAAAGAGATGTCCAGGGTGCCGTTAAAATCGGATTGTAGTTTTTTTGCAAGATTTACCGAAATTGGATGCAAAGCCCTTCCGCTCATATACATCATATTCTCCTTTTTCGGGAATATATCCTTATGATTTAAGCTTTCCAAAGTATTTGTCAGTTTTAATCCGAAAAAAAGATCTTTGTCGGATGCTGTTTGCCTGAGGTTATTTATTATTTTAACGGCATCGTCATATTTCAGATCGTGTTCAAAGGCAATATCCGGTACCTGAGTGTCGAAGCCCGAATTTTCTAAAATGGAATGCAATTGCTCTTTCCCGAGAAGTGTGGGATTTAGCTTGACGGTTGTGTGGAGTTTTTTTTCGGTAAGAAGATAATATCCTATTTTTTCTATTTCATCGGGCGGGCATCCGTGCATAGTTGACAGAGTGATGTTATCCGATAGCTTGGAATTTATTTTCAGTTTGTCAATTGCCGGATACAAATCTTTTATTGAATCAATCTTTTTGTGTAACTCCACGGAAGCATCAGCCATTTTGCCGAAAAACCACTGCACGTTTTCTTTCAGGATACCTTCGTAGTCATATCCCACACTCATATTGAAAATAAAACCCGGCTCGTCATTGCTTCCTATATTTAGTTTGTCTTTCAACAGGTGAATAAGAATCCAGGCATTCAGATATTGATCAAACGATTGTTTTATTTTGAGTTCCTGCGACCATTCACAGTTATAGCCTTCGTCACCCATATCAATACAGGGTTTGGAAACATCAAGTTCATCAAGGGTTTGAACTGTTTTAAGCTCAATATATCTGGCTCCGGTAAGCCAGGCTGCAATAATATTTTGTGCCAACTGTGTATGAGGCCCGGCGGCAACTCCGACAGGTGTTTCCAAAAACTGTCCATACCGGTGAAAGCCGAAAGCGTCATTTTTTGCGGGCTTGAAAAAGAGTTCTTCGGGAATGCCGAGAATTTCTTTTTTTGTATCGTATTGATTGAGAATGATTCCCAATAGTTGGCGTAACGTAATTATGGAAAATTTGTCTGTCATTATTTATGTTTAAAAAAGACCGAACTAAAAATTCGAATTTGAATTTTTTAGTCCGGACTTTTTGTTAAGGAATTTTAAATATATTCAACTACATTTTTATGAATTTTTCAGTAATAAATTGTTTATCATTATTCCATCTGATAAAATAGGTTCCTTTCGGCAAATCACTTATATCAATGTGAAACAACATTGAGTTCGGTTCTAATTTGTTCTTATAAACGACTTGCCCAACGATATTTACAACTGATATATTAGCGTTTTTACCAATATTTTCAGCAAACAGAACATTTAAAGTATTGTTTGCAGGGTTGGGATAAATTGTGAAATGGGTTTGGCTTTGCTCTTCAACACCGAACAGTTCTCTGTCTCCGGTTGCATACCAAACGCCCCATTTGCCGTAGTTTATTAATCCTTCAGGATCGCCTGACGGTAATATTTTGTTTGATTGCAAAGCTATTTGTCCGATCACTTCCGTTCCCGAATTATCTTCTGCATTAAATATCAGGATATTATCGGCTTTTGAGTAATTGGGATAACCGAGAACCGTATTTTGATAGATAACACCTACATCACCGGTTTCAAGGTTAGCAGCCATAACGTCAAGTTCATCGCTATTGGAATCATAATAGTCAAATGCAATTATGTAGGGAGAGTTTTTTGAGAGGCTTGGATTTCCGACGCTTACATTTTCGGGTAAACCGGCAAAAACCTTTTCTATTTTACCGTCACCCCAAGTGTCGGAAGCATTATTCCAGACACGGATAATACCCACATCCCAGTAATCAATATCCTGACCCGACTGGTTTTGCATTTTATTATAAGCATCGTAAATGATATACTGTCCCGTGTAATCCCATTCTATGGCATCGGCATATAAAACATTGTCGGTTACAACTCCCGGAGTATATGTGGGATTATAAAGATGGTATTTTGCCCATTGCTGAGCATTGAAGTCATAAACCCAGATGGCGGAATCTTGCCAGTTGGAAATAACCGCGATTCTGCTACCGTCTTTGCTGACGGAAATATTATCAAAGCTTGCCTCATCCGAAAGATATTCTTCATCATAGTTTGACAAGTCAATGTATTTGATTTTATTTTCTGGGGTTACAAAAACGGCAACGGAACCGTTGTCAACGATACTTGGTTTTTGTTGAAGTTGAGTTTGTGATATAGCCGTAAAATCAGTTGCTTCCGTATCGGAGATATAGAGTGTGTTCGGGTCGCTGCTGTTGACATCAACGGAAAGGATGTAGTCCTGTCCGGGGTTCATTTCCAGTTCACCCTGTCCGGGAGTACCTCCGCCACCATCACCTATACCTACTTCGGAGAAGGCATTTTTTACTGCATCGGTTTCGGTTGAATTTGCGCCGTAAATATCAGTGGCGGCATTAACAAACGCAACGCGTGCATCAACAAATTGAGAGGAAGTAACAAGATAATCGGTCATTGATTTATACCAAATCTTCTCAGCTTTATTTTTTGTGATAACACTTGCAAATTTGTAATATGCAAAATTCATTATACCGCTGTTGATATGTACACCGCCGTTATCCTGTTGCCCGGTATATTTTTCACTTATGTGAGCAGGCTGGTAACAGGGGTCGTTAAATGAACTTCCGCCGTTATGCGGGTTTGACATATCTCTGAGGTGACCCGTAGGGTAATAAGTAGTGTTGATAATAACATCTTCTCCAAGATACCAGTTGTCGCGGTCAACCATAGTTCCGGAGATATCAGCCATAGATTCGTTCAGTGCACCCGATTCACCCTGATATTCGAGGTTGCAAGTGTTTTGTATCACACCATGACCCATTTCGTGCGCACCCACATCCAAAGCTCCGGCCAGAGGGCTGAAAATGTTGCCTCCGTTACCGTAAAACATAGCTTGCCCGTTCCAGAAAGCATTTTCCATACTTGTTCCGTCTTCGTTAGAAATATTACAAACGGAGATTATTGTCCCACCCTGACCGTTTATGGAATTTCTGTTGTGTGTGCCGAGATAATACTCGTATGTTTCCCCTGCATTGTAATGTGCCGAAACTGCTTCAGGTACATTGTTCCAGCTATTATTTGATGAAGAATAATGATACATTTCCAGATTATTGCCCGAAGAGTTATTCGCATTGATTGTCCATATTGCGCCGACCGGATTATCGGGAAGTTGTGACTGCCCCTGATCGAACATCGGACGTGAGGCGTCAATGAGGTAGTAATTGCCTCCTGTTTGATATGTATGTATCGTATGAGATACCCCGTTCAGGTCTGTGGCTTGTGCTGTGGCAGGCCCGTCGCTACACGTGTTATTGTAATGATTTAGAATCTCTCCCGTTTTGGCATCCACAAAATATTCAAAACGCCTGAGAATATTGGGACGGATTGTCAAATGCCAGGTTAATCTTGTATTATTAGATTCAAATACAGGATGATAGATAATCAATTCGGAGGTGACCTCATTGAAATCCAACAATGACTCTTCAGCGGTTGTGGGGGTGATAAACGGTGTTGTTATATCTGCTTTGGCTATATCAAATGCCTGACCGGAAGTGATTGAAGGAGTTAAATCTTCAATAGCAGGTGTCGGGAAGTATTCACCGTTGAATTTTGTCATAATGCCGTTTTTACCGTGAACAAATACTTGACCTCCGTAAACTTTTATTCCGTTATAATATTGTTGCAATTTTATATGTGTAAGGCCGTAGTTGTCATTATGCGCCTCGATAGTTTGGAATTCAGCGGAAGGATTTTCTATATTTATCAAATCTTTAATGTTGTCGAGATAAATAATTGCTGCTTCCTCAATGCTTTTTTTGTTTTGCGGATTGAATCCGCTATCTGTTTTTTTGTTGCCTTCAAGGAAAATTATCTGTCCTTTTTTATTGAATTTCAGGTTTTTATAAATTTTGCTGTTATCCACCGACATCGGTGCAAAAGGAATTGAATGATATGTTATTCCCGATACGGGTAAACTTTTATTCGGCTTCACCGGTATGGGTTTTAACGGCTTAAAAGCTGTAACGGAACTTTTTAGGGTTGTCTTTTTCTTAACATTAAAAGGGTTTTGATTTTGTGCTGGTAATGAGATTCCTGTGAAGAGAAAAATTACGAGCGAATAGAGTAATTTGTTTTTCATAATAGGAATTTTTAAAGGTTATTTATTATTTGAATTAGCTTGTCATAAAAAGTTTTTGCTTTTTCAGGAGGAGCAACATCTCCCCCCCATAAGATTTTTTGAGTGACGGAGTCGTTCTTATAGCCGACGAAATAGGACATATTCCCGGGTGAAGAAAACTTGAGAGTATCAAGCCCGTCATTTAAAAATTCCTTGAAAAGGGTCTTGGAATTCTTTGCCGCTATCTTTGTGACAGGTGAAGTTTCCTTTGTGAGACTATTGGTTTTTTCAACAGTGCCGTCATAATGCAAAATGTATTCCGTTGTAGCACCTGTTATTCCGCCGCCTGAGCCGAAAACTAAACTGTTTTTTGAAAATTTCTGAAGTTTTTGGGATGTCGTACATCCGAAAAGTAACATTACTGCAAGAATGGAGGGTAGAATTTTATTCATAAGTTTTATTATTTTGATAATGCAAAGTAAAGGGAAAAACTTGTAAAAGCCAAATTATGGCCTATAAAGTTATTAACTTAGGTTTCGTAATAAAAATATAAATCTTATATGTATTTTGGTATATGTTCATTATATTAATATTCTGATGTCTTTGCGGCTCTTAGTGTCTTTGAGCCTTTGTTGCAAAATAGGTGAAAATTAGCCGCAAAGGCACGAAGGCTCAAAGAAAGCACAAAGAAAAACTCATAAACGGAGTCTTTATGGTACTGGTATCCTACTTATTATGAAATCATTAATTCTGTAATCCGTTGTAATTAATCCAACTTTCGCAAGTAACATATTAAGGATATAATAGCCACGAATGCACGAATAAAAATAATAAATAATGTCAAATTTTACTTTTTTACCTTTAGTAAAGAAAGGAAAAATTCATTTTACTCAATTAAAAAAAATATATAATTCGTGTATTCGTGGCAAACATAACAACTTGCGAAAGTTAAGTAATTAATTCTTAAAAAATAAAGTTCTAAATTTCAGTTGGTAATACAAATTTGTTACTTGAGAAATAGTATTAGTTTTGTGTCTGAAAATTATTGAAAATATGGGATGTTCAGTAGTTATTCCCGCGGCAGGTAATTCCGGTCGAATGGGAAGGCCTAAATTTGCGTTACCGTTTAAAGGCGACATAACCTTTATCGAGGAGTTAACCTCCCGTTATATTGGTTGGGGAAGTGGTGAAATAGTTATTGTTTTGAACCCCGAAGGTCTGAAAGTATTTAATAATCTTAATATTGATCTTTCCGATACTGTGAAAATCGTTATAAACAAACAACCTGCATCAGGAAGGCTTTTCTCCGTAAAAACCGGATTTGCTTCATTGGAGGATAGGAGTTGTGTGTTTGTGCATAATGTTGATAATCCGTTTGTTAGTGATGATGTTTTGAATGCCTTATTCAACTCGGTTGCCGGATTCGACTTTGTATATCCCGTATATAACGGCAGGGGAGGGCATCCTGTTTTGCTAACGGAAAAAGTAATTGAAGATATATTGAGCAATGAATATCCGGATAGAAATTTTCGGGATATTTTAAAAGGATTTACAGGTGGTAAGGTAAAAGTTGACTTTGAAAAAGTGACGGTGAATATAAATACAACGGATGAATATAAAAGGATGCATTAATATACTATCATTTTTCCGTTTGCAATTATTCCCTTTTCATTTTGAAGTCTGTAAAAATAGATGCCATTCTTCATATTACCTTTACTGATTTCAATTTGTCCCGACGATATATTATTTATGGTCCGAATAATTTGTCCATATTGATTTATTATAAGAAGAGTATAGTCGTGAGAATTCAAATAGTTAAATTTTAAAACAGTTGAACCGGAGAAAGGATTCGGGTAAATTTCGGGTGTGGCAATATTCTTTTTTTCGTCAATTCCGACCAAAACAAAGCAACTTTCAAAATTTTCAGATTGAAAAATTTGTTCGTCATTCTCAAAGCAACAACTTAAATCGTAATACATATCCGCCTCACACCAATAAACACCAACATAAATCGGTCCGTTCAAACTGCCTACTCCTTTTATCCACTCCTCACCGTCGGTAAAAAGGTATTTTTCCTGTTGTTCTCCGTTTAGCAAGGTAACGGTATCAATATCTTGAAGCGTCAATTCAAACGGGCAGCCATTATAAGAACTCGAGAAAGAATCTCCCGCTGACAAATTAAAGTCATAAAGTATTGTTTCTTCACTTAAATCGGGATAAAATAAAAAAACTTTGTCATCCTCTTCCCTTAATGCTCCATAAAAGTACCAATTGACCAAAGTAGTATCGGTAGTACTGAAAAGTTTTTTGTAGTTAATTTGGTTAATTGTGGTGTCTCCGTTTATCTTGAAGGTTTCTGTCCAACAGCCGCCCCCCTCGATACAATTGACTACATTCCAGGTTTTGTTATCTTGAACCAAACTTTGACTGAAAATATTAGTTTCTATAACTAATATTAATAGCATAAAAAATGTTGTTTTCATATCTTTGATATTTTAGGCATTGCAGGTATTGCATTAATCTTGTGCAAAGATAGAGAAAAAAATAAAATTATGAAATATCCGGCAAGAAATTTCCATCACTACACATACAATTATTACCACTATGGCCAGAGCGTCCACGCTCGGGATAGGAGTATCCACGCTCGTTATAACTTTTATATTTTCCCCTTTAAAAACATACCAGTATAAGAAGTGTCGTTTTTAACCAGTTCTTCCGGTGTTCCTTCAAAAACTATGTTTCCTCCTTTTTCGCCGCCTTCGGGGCCAAGGTCTATGATGTGGTCGGCACACTTTATTATCTCGGGATTGTGTTCTATGACAACGATTGAATGACCTTTTTCAATCAAGGCGTTCAGCGCTTTCAAAAGTTTTGAGATATCGTGGAAATGGAGGCCTGTTGTGGGTTCGTCGAAGATGAACAGAGTAGGGGAATCCGCAGCACCTTTTGACAGGAAATATGCCAGTTTAACACGTTGTGCTTCACCGCCGCTCAGGGTGCTTGACGACTGTCCCAGCCCGAGATAGCCCAACCCTACATCCTGCAAAGGTTTTAGTTTACTAACTATCCTGGCTTCGGTTGTGCCGGTATCTTTTCCCGAAAAGAACTCTATTGCCTCGTTAACGGTCATATTCAGTATGTCGCTGATATTTTTCTCTTTGTATTTTATATCGAGAACCTCGTTTTTAAAACGTTTTCCACCACAGGCTTCGCAGGTCAGGTAGATATCGGCCATAAACTGCATCTCAATCTTCACAACACCCTCACCCTCACACTCTTCACAGCGTCCTCCTTCAATGTTAAATGAGAATATTCCCGGTTTGTAACCCCTGATTTTTGCCAATTTACGGCTTGCGAACAATGCCCTTATATCGTCATACGCTTTGACATAAGTAGCAGGGTTTGAACGTGATGACCTGCCTATGGGATTCTGGTCAACCATTTCAACATTGGAAATGCGATTGTAATCACCCGAAATCTTATCGAATTTTCCGGTTCTTTGCCCGTATCCGCCGTGCATTTTTTTCAGTGCGGGATAGAGAATGTTCCTCACGAGGGAAGTCTTCCCGGAACCGCTTACTCCGGTGACCACAGTCAACATCTTTAGCGGGAACTTCACCGTTATCCCTTTCAGGTTGTTCTCCCTTGCACCCGATATTTCGATAAAATCTTTTATCTTTCTGCGTCGTGACGGGATATTGATTGTCAGGCTTCCGTTCAAATACTTTCCGGTCAGGCTGCCGTTATCTTTAACGATTTCGTCATATGTACCCTGAAAGACCAATTCACCACCGTGTGTACCCGCACCGGGCCCGATATCAATTATCCGGTCAGCAGCCTTTATTATCTCCTCTTCGTGTTCGACGACGATGACCGTATTTCCGGTGTCACGTAATTGTTTTAGTACCTTGATAAGTCGGTGAGTGTCGCGCGGATGAAGTCCGATACTCGGCTCATCAAGGATATATAGCGACCCGACAAGACTGCTTCCGAGGGAAGTGGCAAGATTAATCCGTTGCGATTCACCGCCCGACAACGAGTTGGACAGCCTGTTTAGTGTCAGGTAACCGAGTCCCACATCCATCAGATATTGAAGTCTGTTAATTATCTCGGTAAGCAATCTTTTGGCAACTGTTTTTTCAAAATCGTTGAGTTTTAGACTTTTGAAAAAGTCCAGGGCTTTCTCCACAGGCAAAAGCACTATATCGCTGATTGATTTTTCGGCTATCTTTACATAATTGGCATCTTTGCGCAGACGTGTGCCGCGACATTCCGGACAAACGGTCTTTCCTCGATATCGCGAAAGCATAACCCTGTACTGTATTTTGTAGGTTTGCTCCTCCACGAATTTGAAAAAATCGTTTAGACCGTAAAAGTAATCGTTACCTGTCCATAAAAGGCGGTATTGCTCCTCCGTCAGTTCATAGACAGGCTTGTGAACCGGGAAGTCGAATTTGTAAGCGTTTCGTATCAGTTGGTCTTTCCATTCGCTCATTTTTTCACCTTTCCAGCAGGCAATAGCCTCTTCATACACCGATAAATTGCGGTTCGGAATAACGAGGTCTTCGTCAATTCCTATTATACTTCCGAAACCTTCGCACCGTTTGCAGGCACCGTAGGGATTGTTAAAACTGAAAAGATTGACCGACGGCTCTTCAAATGTAATCCCGTCGCATTCGAATTTATTTGAAAACTTTTCAATTGATTTTTTGCCTAAAGTTTCAAATTCCACAAAACAGATGCCGTTACCTTCAAAAAATGCGGTTTCAACCGAATCGGCTATTCTCGACCTGGAATCCTGATCCTTTTCATTAAGTATTATCCGGTCAATGACGACGAAAATTTTTTTACTTTTCGGATTTGCTTTTATGGCCCTTTCAATTCTTATTATCTCATCCCTGATCTTTATCCTGCTGAAACCCTGCTGTAACAGAACGGATAAATGTTCTTTAATGCTCCTGTTTTCTTTTAGTTGCAACGGGGCGTAGATCAACGCAGGTGTGCCTTTTTCCAAAGACAACACAAACTCGGTTACGTCGCTAACAGTCTGTCTTTTAACTTGTTTGCCTGAAACGGGCGAGAATGTCTTTCCTATTCTTGCAAAAAGAAGTTTGAGATACTCGTAAATTTCCGTTGAAGTGCCTACAGTTGACCGCGGATTACGCGTGTTTACCTTTTGTTCGATGGCTATGGCGGGTGCGATTCCTTTAATATAATCAACTTCCGGTTTGCTCATTCTTCCGAGAAACTGGCGGGCATAAGAGCTGAGACTCTCGACATACCTCCTCTGCCCGTCGGCATAAAGAGTGTCGAAGGCAAGGGACGATTTTCCCGAACCCGACAAACCCGTTAT
>Ga0256841_1001267_pt1 | contig 22529 bp, 23 predicted proteins | sample 356308metaG_FD_185971 | JGI IMG/M metagenome (GOLD analysis project Ga0256841, IMG submission 185971) | Hydrothermal vent microbial communities from Mid Atlantic Ridge, Atlantic Ocean - 356-308 | ecosystem: Environmental > Aquatic > Marine > Hydrothermal vents | place: Atlantic Ocean: Mid... | reverse complement strand
GGGTTTATAGGTCTACGCCCTAGCCCTGTAGGGCGCGGACGCCGACGTCGCCTTCCTCGCGGGCCTTGATGGCCTGTGCGGCGGCGTGGCTGGCGGCGGCGGTGGTGAAATAGGGCAGCCCGTCATTCAGCGCCACGGCGCGGATTTCGCGGCTGTCCTCAACCGCCTGCGCGCCTTCGGTGGTGTTCATCACCAACGCGATTTCGCCGTCTTTCAGCATGTCGACGATATTTGGCCGGCCTTCATAGACCTTGTTGACCACATCGCAGGCCACATCGTTTTCGGCAAGCCATGCCGCGGTGCCACGCGTGGCGACGATCTGAAACCCCAGCCCGATCAGCGTGCGTGCGGTTTTCACCATTTCAGGTGTTTTGTCGGCGTCCTTGATCGAGATGAAGACGCGACCAGAGCGCGGCAGATCGACCCCGGCACCCATCTGCGCCTTCAGGAACGCGTGGGCAAAGGAGCGGTCCCAGCCCATGACCTCGCCGGTGGAGCGCATTTCCGGGCCAAGGATGGTGTCGACGCCGGGGAAGCGGGCAAAGGGCAGCACCGCCTCTTTCACCGAAAACCACGGCATGTCCGGATCGGCCAGCGTCATCGGATCGCCGTAGGGCAGGGTATCATCGGGCCGGGCGCCCTTGGGGTAGGGGGGGCGCTGCGCAAAATTGGCAAGCGGCTCACCGGCCATGATGCGCGCGGCGATCGAGGCAATGGCGCTATCGGTGGCTTTGGCGACAAAGGGCACGGTGCGGCTGGCGCGGGGATTGACCTCGATCAGGTAGACCTTGCCGTCCTTGACCGCAAACTGCACGTTCATCAGCCCGACCACATTCAGCGCCAGGGCCAGCGCCCTGGTCTGGCGGTGCACTTCCTCGATAATATCGTCGGGCAGCGAATAGGGCGGCAGCGAGCAGGCACTGTCACCGGAATGCACGCCGGCCTCTTCGATATGCTGCATGATGCCGGCTATGTGCACGTCCTTGCCATCGCACAGCGCATCCACATCCATTTCAATCGCGCCGGAAAGGTAGCTGTCAAGCAGCACCGGGCTGTCGCCCGAAACCACCACCGCCTCGGAGATGTAGCGCTCCAGATGCGCCATGTCGCGCACGATCTCCATCGCCCGCCCGCCCAGGACATAAGAGGGGCGGATCACCAGTGGAAAGCCGATTTCCTCGGCAATTTTCAGGGCTTCCTCGTCGGTTGAGGCGATACCATTTTTCGGTTGCAGCAGGCCAAGATTGTTGACAAGTTCCTGAAAACGCTCACGATCTTCGGCCAGGTCGATCATGTCGGGGCTGGTGCCGAGAATGGGAATACCGGCCTCTTGCAGCGCATCAGCCAGTTTCAGCGGGGTCTGGCCGCCAAACTGTACGATCACCCCGTGCAACGTGCCGGCCTCCTGCTCGACCCGCAAGATCTCCATCACATGTTCAAAGGTGAGCGGTTCGAAATACAGCCTGTCCGAGGTGTCGTAATCGGTGGAAACCGTTTCCGGGTTGCAGTTGATCATGATGGTTTCATAGCCCTGATCGGTCAGGGCAAAGCAGGCATGGCAGCAGCAGTAATCGAACTCGATCCCCTGGCCGATCCGGTTCGGGCCGCCGCCAAGGATCACGACCTTCTTGCGCTTCGAGGGGCGGGCCTCGCATTCCACATCGCCCATCATCGGCGCCTCGTAGGTGGAGTACATGTAGGGAGTCTGGGCCTCGAATTCAGCGGCGCAGGTGTCGATGCGCTTGAAGGCGGCGGTCACGCCAAGGGCGAGGCGGGTGCGGCGGATTTCGGGTTCCGTCTTGCCGGTCAGGGTGGCGAGGCGGGCGTCGGTAAAGCCCATCATCTTGAGGGCGCGCAGGCCGTCGGCGTCTTGCGGCAGGCCGCTGGCGCGCAGGGCCTCCTCGGCCTCGACGATTTCGCGGATGCGGGCCAGGAACCAGGGATCATATTGGGTGACGGCGTGGATGTCGTCGTCGGAAAGGCCATGGCGCATGGCCTGGGCGATGATGCGCATCCGGTCGGGCGACTGCACCGAGAGTGCCTTGACCACCGCGGTTTTGTCCGGCGCGCCTTCGATATCGACCTCGTCAAAGCCGGTCAGGCCGGTTTCCATGCTGGCCAGCGCCTTTTGCAGACTTTCATGGATGGTGCGGCCGATCGCCATGGCCTCGCCCACCGATTTCATCGCAGTTGACAGCACCGGTTCGGAACCGGCAAATTTTTCAAAGGCAAAGCGCGGGATTTTGGTGACCACGTAATCTATCGTCGGCTCAAAGCTGGCCGGTGTCACCTTGGTGATGTCGTTATCCAACTCATCCAGCGTATAGCCCACGGCCAGTTTCGCGGCGATCTTGGCAATCGGAAAGCCGGTGGCCTTGGAGGCCAGCGCCGAAGAACGCGACACCCGCGGGTTCATTTCGATCACCACCATGCGCCCGTCAGCCGGGTTGACGGCCCATTGCACGTTGGAGCCGCCGGTTTCCACGCCGATTTCACGCAAGACCGCAATCGAGGCCGAGCGCATCATCTGGTATTCCTTGTCGGTCAGCGTCAGGGCCGGGGCGACGGTGACGCTGTCGCCGGTATGCACCCCCATGGGATCAATGTTTTCGATGGCACAGACGATAATGGCGTTGTCCTTGGTGTCGCGCACCACCTCCATTTCAAATTCTTTCCAGCCGAGCAGGCTCTCGTCGATCAGGATCTGGTTGGCGGGCGACGCATCAAGCCCGGTCTGACAGAAATGCAGAAAATCATCGCGATTGTAGGCAACGCCACCGCCGGTGCCGCCCAGGGTAAAGGCCGGGCGGATGATGGCGGGCAGGCCGATGTCCTCAAGTGCGGCCAGGCATTCATCCATGTTCGTGGCGATGGTCGCGCGCGGATTTTCGATGCCCAGACGCGCCATTGCCTCGCGAAACAGTTTCCGGTCCTCGGCCATTTCGATCGCCTTGCGGTTGGCGCCGATCAGTTCCACTCCGAAGCGCTCCAGCACCCCCATATCGGCAAGCGCCAGGGCGGTGTTCAGCCCGGTCTGACCGCCCATGGTGGGCAACAGGGCATCCGGGCGCTCGCGCTCAATGATACGGGCCACGATTTCCGGTGTGACCGGTTCGATATAGGTGGCGTCAGCAAGATCCGGATCGGTCATGATGGTTGCCGGGTTGGAATTGACCAGGATCACCCGATAGCCTTCTTCGCGCAGGGCCTTGCAGGCCTGAGCACCGGAATAATCAAACTCGCAGGCCTGACCAATGATGATCGGCCCGGCCCCTATGATCATGATCGAAGAAATATCGGTTCTTTTCGGCATGGCGATTCCCCGGAAAATGCACGTCAACGCACAAATTGTCGTGGGTTATAGACAGCATGCGGCCATACGCAAGCCCCTTGCGGCAATCCGCCTGCGGTTAAAGCGTGAATCCCGCCATTTTCACGTTTTGATTCCACGGTGCGCGCCGCAGAGGCTGGCTCGCAACATGTTTATCGCGGTGCGACCATCGCCCGGTGGACCGGCGCGCGCGAGCGCGGTAGAGGTGGGCAAGGTCAGGATGTATTTTCAGATGAGATGTGACGCGTGACGGCCGGGCACTTGAAGAAAAAGGAGGCATCAATCCTTTCCGCACCCAGCAGAATCCGGCTTTGGGGCGAATTCCTGCTTCTCTATGTGGTTGCGCCACTGGTGATGGCGGCCGTGCTGCCGCCGATGTGGATGTTTCCGGTGCTGTTTGTAGTAACCATTTGCGGCCTTGTTCTGTTGCAAGGGACCCGCGGGTTTCACTGGGCCGATTTGTTGCAGGGACGGCAGGTGCTGCGCGAACACCGCACCTGGCGGGTTCTGGTGATGTTTGCTGCCGTGACAGAGCTGGTTTCGTTTCTGGTGGTCATGGCAACCAACCCGGATGCGCTGTTTGGCCTGCTGCGGCATCGGCCGGGGCTGATGGCGATGATCATCGTTCTTTACCCTGTCCTGTCTGCCCTGCCGCAGGAAATCCTGTTTCGGGTGCTGTTCTTTCGTCGCTACGGGGTGTTGCTGCCCGGCCCGCATCTGGCAATTGTCATCAATGCGCTGCTGTTTGCGCTGGCGCATCTGATGTACTGGAGCTGGGTTGTCACCATCCTGACCTTTGCCGGCGGGATGGTGTTTGCCTGGGCCTATGAGATGCGCCGCAGTTTTGCCCTGGCGTTATTGTTGCACAGCATTGCCGGCTGGATATTGTTTGTTTTCGGCATGGGCATCTATTTCTATGCCGGCAATGTCGTGCGACCGTTCTGAACACCGATTTTGTGGCGCAAGGTCAGCAAGGGCGCTTGGGCTTACGGGCTTTCGTTTTGTTGCTGGGTCAGCCACAACAACACTCCGATAGTAGCAAGCGCCATCAGGAAGGCAGAGAAAAGCTGGACATAGGGCCCGATTTCCAGCGGGAAAAGAAACCAATAGGCAGCCGAAGAGAAAAAAGCAGCAAAGACCAGCAGGAAAGCCGCCGCAAACCGCAGACTGGCCAGTGTCAGCACGCCGGGCAGCAGCAATATGGTCAGGTACAGGTAATGGGTCCAGGCCAGTGGCCCGGTGATCAGAAAAACCAGATAGACCAGTTGCAGGCGGAACCAGATCCGCCGGCCCGGATGCAGCTGCTTTGTGGAAACATAGGCCAGCGCGAGGCCAAGGATCAGCAGCAGCTTTGTAACCCAGGGGAGCCAGCCGGGTTTGGCCTGTATCAGGTAGCGCGACACCCCCCAGCCCGGAGTGCCGTTCAGCCAGTTCGAGATTTGCAACAAAACGGAATCAATCGTGAGATTGACCGGTGCAATGAGCACTTTGCTGTTCAGGTCCTTTAGCCTGATGAGCATTTCCCGGTGCAGGTCTGGCCCGGCCACGATCAGGCTGAGCCCGGCAAATGCGGCGCCGGCAACCAGAAACGCCGCGAGGGCCCGCCAGCGACGCTCCATGATCAGCACAACTGCCAGAAAGCCGGGGGCGATTTTTATCGCGGCGGCAAAGGCCAGAACCGCGCCGGCAAGGCCGTCCTTGTTGGCCAGCAGTGCGCGAAAGGCGGCGATGATCAGAAAGGTGACGAATACCTGCGGCTGGCCAAGACTGATTGCGAGCGCACCAATGAAGGTGAACTGAAGCAGGGCAATGCTGACCAGGCTCCAGATGGTGAAGCTGATCTTTTGCGGTCGGATCATCCCGTAAGCCAGATAAACCGAGCCGACGGTGGCGACCAAGTTCACGATATTGACAACGTTGAAGAATGAAACGACGGTCAGTCGGGAGGCCAGCGGCGCCAAGAGCGCGGCCCAAAGCGGCGGGTAAACGTATGGCGACATGTTGCCGGTCGCGTCGCCCTGCGATTTCGCGAGCGCCAGCCATTCCGGCGGATAGTGCTTGTCCCAGAAAAACCCGGGATCGGGCGAATAGACCAGCCCCCATTGGCCGAGATCATAGAAATAGGCGCTGAAATAAAGCGCGGTGGCATCAAGGGACCAACGGTTCCATTGGATGTAAACAGTGACAATTGCCCATAGCCACAAGGCAAAATGGCCAAGTCTGTCGTTGGAAAATACCTGCATATGTCTGCCCGATTTTTTCAGCAGTTTAGCTGCTGGGCAAAAATAATCCAGATGAAAGTCGGGCGCGGTATTGCCGACCTAGCGCCGACTGCCGGTCCTGACCATGCGCAGGCCCGAGGGGGGTGCGGCCGGTATCTGTTCGCTGGTTTCGGACGGGTACAGGTAATCGCGTGTCAGGGGGACGGCATCCTGCTGGCGTGTCAACTGAATCTGGAAAACCGTCTGCCGGTAATAGCGAAACGATTGTTCGGCCGAGACCAGATAATACTGCCACATCCGGCAGAATCTTTCATCATACAGATCACGGGCCTTGTCGATGTTGGCCATGAAACGGCGATGCCATTCGTGCAGGGTTTTTGCGTAATGCAGGCGCAGAACCTCGATATCGGTGGTATAGAGCTGTTCCTTTTCGATCGCCTGCATCACCTCGGAGAGCGCCGGGGTATAGCCGCCGGGAAAGATGTATTTCGCCAGCCACGGGCTGGTATGTGTCGGCTGATCAGCCCGGCCAATGGTGTGCAGCAGCGCCACACCGTCCTCTGTCAGCCGGTCACGCAGATGCGCAAAAAATGTCTGGTAATGGGGCACGCCGACATGTTCGAACATGCCCACGGAAACGATGCGTTCGTATGTTCCGGCCACATCGCGGTAATCCATCAGACGGAACTGAACGCGGTCCTGCAAGCCGGCGTCGCGCGCGCGCTGTTCGGCAATCTTGTGCTGTTCCTCGGAAAGGGTAATGCCCAATACATGCACGTCATAGTCTTTTGCCAGTGTCAGCGCCATGCCACCCCAGCCGCAGCCGATATCAAGCACCCGCATGCCGGGCTTGAGCAGAAGTTTGCGCGCGATCAGGTGTTTCTTCTGTTCCTGGGCCTGTTCCAGCGTGTCGCCGTCATGCCGGAAATAGGCGCAGGAATACTGGCGGTCCTTGTCCAGAAACAAATCATAAAGCTCACCCGAGAGGTCGTAGTGATGCGCAACATTGCGCTGGGCGCGGCGCACCGGGTTGAACTGCGCCAGCGAACGGCCGGCAGTGCGCAGCATGTCCAGCGGGCGCAGCCACAGCACCGGACCGCTGGAGGACAGATTGGACTGAGCCAGCCGCAAAAGCCCGTAGAGATCTTCGCCGTCAATGGTCAGGGTTCCGTCCATATAGGCCTCGCCCACCGCCAGTTCGGGGTTCAGCACCATCCGGCGCGGCGTTGACGGATCCGTTATCCGCACGACAACGGCTGTGCCGCTGCCATCGCCATAAGTGTAGTGTGTGCCGTCGGGCAGGTGCAGTTCAAGCGTGCCCTTGCGGATAATACGGTTCAGAATGCTGTTCAGAAGTCGGTTCCACATATCGCCCCCTTCGGCCCCACCGGCCCGTTGAAATGCACTGCCCGATCTCTTCTGTCCGGTATGGCCCCGCGGGCCTGATCCGGTGCGCTGAAGCGCCCTTTTTCGTTGTAATCGAAATGAGTTTGCGAAAAATAATCGCGTTTGTCCATATTTGTCGGGCCTGCGGGCGGGGAATGGCCGATTGACTCTCTTGACTTTGGCGCGCGCGCGCGGTGTATCGGCGCGAACCGTTGTAAAAGATCGTAAATCACCCCGAGGGGAAAAATATGCATGCCTATCGCAGCCATACCTGCGCAGAACTGACCAAGGAAAACGTGGGCGAGACCGTTCGCCTGTCCGGCTGGGTACATCGTGTCCGCGATCACGGCGGATTGCTGTTTATCGACCTGCGCGACCATTACGGCATCACCCAGGTGATGGCCGACCCGGACAGCCCGGTCTTTGCCGAAATCGAAAAGGTGCGCAGCGAATGGTGCATCCGCATTGACGGCAACGTCATGGCGCGGGACGAAAGCCTGATCAACCCGAAAATCCCCACCGGCGAAATCGAGGTGTTCATCCGTGATATCGAAGTGCTGGGCAAGGCCGACGAACTGCCGCTGATGGTATTCGGTGATCAGGAATACCCCGAGGAAACCCGGCTGAAATACCGCTATCTGGACCTGCGCCGTGAAAAGCTGCAAAACAACATGAAGCTGCGCTCCGACGTGGTGGCCAGCATGCGCAAGCGGATGTGGGACAAGGGATTCCGCGAATTCCAGACACCGATCATCACCGCCTCCAGCCCCGAGGGTGCGCGCGATTTTCTGGTGCCCTCGCGCCTGCATCCCGGCAAGTTTTACGCGCTGCCGCAGGCGCCGCAACAGTTCAAACAGCTGATCATGGTCTCGGGCTATGACAAATATTTCCAGATCGCGCCGTGTTTTCGCGACGAAGATCCGCGCGCCGATCGTTCTCCGACCGATTTTTACCAGCTTGATCTGGAAATGTCCTTCGTCACCCAGCAGGATGTGTTCGACACCATCCAGCCGGTGATACAGGGGATTTTCGAGGAATTCGGTGGTGGTCGCAAAGTCGATACCGAGTGGGAGCAGATTTCCTATCGCGATGCCGCCCTTTGGTATGGCACCGACAAGCCCGATCTGCGCAACCCGATCAGGATGCAGGTTGTTTCAGAGCATTTCCGTGGCTCGGGCTTTGCGATTTTCGCGAAACTGCTGGAGCAGGACGGCACCGAAGTGCGCGCCATTCCGGCGCCCGGCGGCGGCAGCCGAAAATTCTGCGACCGGATGAACGCCTTTGCCCAGAAAGAGGGCCTGCCGGGGATGGGCTATATCTTCTGGCGGGATCAGGGCAACGGCATGGAAGCCGCCGGTCCGCTGGCCAAGAACATCGGCCCCGAACGCACCGAGGCGATCCGCCAGCAACTGGGCCTGGATGTGGGCGATGCGGCGTTCTTCCTTGCCGGCAAACCCAAGGCGTTCGAGGCCGTGGCCGGCCGGGCCCGCGATGAAATCGGTCGTGAGCTGAAACTGACCGACGAGGATCGTTTTGCCTTTGCCTGGGTCGTCGATTTCCCGATCTATGAACGGGACGAGGAAACCGGCAAGATCGACTTTGAGCACAACCCGTTTTCCATGCCCCAGGGGGGGATGGAGGCGCTGGAAGGCGATCCGCTGGAAGTGTTGGGCTATCAGTATGATCTGTCATGCAACGGCTATGAAATCCTGTCTGGCGCCATTCGCAACCACAAACCCGAAATCATGTTCAAGGCGTTTGAAATTGCCGGTTACGGCAGGGACGAGGTGGAAAAACGCTTTGGCGGCATGGTGAATGCGTTCAAATATGGCGCTCCGCCGCACGGGGGCTGTGCCGCCGGGATCGACCGGATCGTGATGCTGCTGGCGGATGAGGCCAACATCCGCGAGGTGATCATGTTCCCGATGAACCAGCGGGCCGAAGATCTGATGATGGGCGCGCCGAGTGTGCCGATGAACGAACAGTTGCGCGAGTTGCATCTGCGGGTGATCGAGGAAGAATAGCGGATGCTTGACCGGCTCAGGCAACAGGGTTTCGATGTCATGGTCAGCAACCATGCCGAGGCCATCCTGAGTGTTGATTTTGCCGCGGAAACGGCAGAACTGGTGGCAATACTGTCAGAGGTGAGGCTGGAGGCTGCCGAGTTGCTCGGCAGCGGCGGCGGCGAGGCGGCCTCGACCCAGCGGATGCGGCGGCACCTCAGCCAGGCGGGATGGAAAAAGCATAATTTCAGGATAGAAACGACGGTCGACGGAATGCCGGTTGGCGATGGCACCAGCCATGAAATCGACCACGTCCGGCGTGGCAGGGCCGGGGTGCTGGCGCTGGAGATCGAATGGAACAACAAGGACCCGTTCTTTGACAGGGATCTGGAAAATTTTCACCGGCTGCACGCGCAATCAGTGATCAGCGCCGGAATTATCGTCACCCGTGGGGCCTCGTTGCAATCGGCGATGCGGGGCATTGTCGAGCAGTATCTGGCGGATGCCGGGATCAGGGAGGAAGCCGACCTGATGGCGCTGGGCATGAAGGCGAGGACCGCCCGCCAGCGTGCCTCGGTGGCGCAGGCCGTGGCCGCAGGTGAAACATTCAGCGCGGCATTCGCCCATTATTTCGTGGCGGACAAATTCGGCACGGCTTCGACCCATTGGACGAAACTGACCGACCGGATCGCGCGCGGTGTGGGCAATCCCTGCCCCCTGCTGCTGATCGGGTTGCCTGCAACCATTGTCCGGCCTTATTCCGCCGCGACGTCAGAGCCTGAATTGTAGGAATAGGTTTTCCAGCCCGGCTTGTAATCGGCATCGGCCTGATTGCCCCAGACTGTCCAGCCCTTGCGGATGCCGCGGCCGAACAACTCGAGATAGGGGCCCCAACTGCACCCCTCGATCAGGTCGTATTGTTCATCGGGTTTGCGCGAATGTTCGCGTTTGCGGGTCTGGATCATGTTCACCTGCCGCCGGCCCGGTGCAAGGGTGCGCACATTCTTGCCGCGGGTTCCAAACAGCAGGACCTCGGTCACATTGCGGAAATAAAACCCGACGCCGCGCCCGTCCGAGCCGCCATCCTTGCGGATCTTGTGCCAGATGATGTTCGATTTGTAGTCAAACCCCCAGGCACTGAGCACCCGCAGCCCATCCGGCAGCAACGCATTTGGCACCCACATATAGCAATGCGCCCGATCCTCCAGATGATTCTGCACCGGCAGCGCGCAGATTTCATCCAGCGTCAGGGTCGGGTAGCGCGCCAGTCTTTTGTGTTCCGGCGCAACTTTGCCGGTGCGGTTGGTAAACCGCCAGGGCGGATCTGCCAATACGGTGGCAAACCGCGTTTCCCCGAGGAAAGATGATAAATCTTGGGCTGGAGTCGTTTCCATATTCAACATCTAGGCGGTTTCCTGATCCGGTGTCCAGAGAACATTAGCGGAACATTTGTGGATAGGGAAGGGTTTTTACGCGAATGGCGGCGCGTCGGGGGCTATCGGCGGGTAATGTGAAAATGACTTCGCCGGAAATGCGCGCCTGTCACATATAATGAGGTGAGATGAGCCAAGAGAGTGAAATGAGTTTTGATCCTGAAACAGCCACCATCCGGTTTGGCAGCGGCCTGTCGCCGCGTGTTGTGCCGCCCGCAGGTATGGCGCAGATGCTGACGCCGGCAAAGGCTGCTGAAAAAACCGCAGCCGCGAAAGCATGACGCAAGAGAAGATGAAGGCCGCCCTGCGTGGCAGCAATCATCAGGAGGTGGCCAGGTTTGCCGCCGTGCGATCGTGCGAAGAACCCGGATTGTCGCCTTTTCCATCAACGGCTGGGACAGCCACAACAATCAGGCCCGCAGCCTGAAAGCACCGCTGAACCGGCTGGCGGAAACCATTCTGACACTGCAGGCCGGGCTGGGGGCTGACTGGAAAAAGACGGCCATTCTGGCGATGACGGAATTTGGCAGAACGGCGCCTGAAAACGGCACCGGTGGGACGATGCTGATGGCGGGCGGGGCGATTCGCGGCCTGTTCGGCCTGGACCGCAGCATTCTGGAAGGCGCGGTTTTCCCCGGCCTCGACATGGCGAATGTGGCGTAGATCATACTGTAGGTCGTCGGTATTCTGGCGGATCAGGAGCCGCTGACAGACGAAATGGCCGGCGTGGTTTCGGCCGTCTGTGTAAGGGGTTTCTGGCTGAGGCTGGCAGCAATGGCAAAGGTCAGCGCCAGAACACCGGCGGCGAGCACAATCCAGTCAACGGTTGCACTTCCATCACGATCCTGCGCGTAGTTTACCAGCTTTTTCATCGTCTTCTCACCTCTGATACACTGCCGGTCAGATAGCTATTGCCGGCATAGTCATGTTCTCCAAGGCCAGACTGGCCATGAAATGCGGCACAAATTGGGAGGCATGAAGGGGATTTCGGGCCATTTTTCGGGATTGTGGACGCAAGGCGTTTCAATCATTGTGACGGGGGGAAACTGTTCACCGCAGCACATGTTGTGCCCCTGCCACCAATGGGAAAGGCCGGAAAGATGTCTGATAAAGCTGATCTGTCTGCTTGGGTTGGGCCGGATTACCCGGATTTCCCGACGCTTCAGGGCCGCTATGCGCGGCTGGAGCGGTTGCGGGCCGACAGGCATTCTGCCGATCTGTTCCGCGCCAACAGCGAATCTGATGCGATCTGGGATTATTTGCCTTACGGGCCATTCAGGCGTCTGGAAGCGTATCAGGACTGGATAAACCGGGACTGGGCGGGGCAAAACACGGTGTTTTACGCGGTCAAAGACCTGGAGAAGGGGCATTTTTCAGGCGTGGCCAGTTATCTGCGGATCAAGCCGCAGATAGGTGTGATCGAGGTCGGGCATATCAATTTCTCGCCCGCCCTGCAGCGCAGCCGGGCCGCGACCGAGGCGATGTATCTGATGATGCGATGGGTTTTTGAAGCCGGCTATCGCCGCTATGAATGGAAATGTGACGCGGCAAATCGGGCATCGCGCGCCGCCGCGCAGCGGCTGGGGTTTTCCTATGAGGGCATTTTCCGTCAGGCGGCGATCGTCAAGGGCAGAAACCGCGATACCGCATGGTTTGCCATGATTGACAGGGAATGGCCGGCATTGAACGCGGCTTTTCAGCATTGGCTGTCACCTGAAAACTTTGACACACGGGGGCGGCAGATCAAAAGCCTCTCAGACCTGACCTGCGGGGTGCTGGTGGCGAAAGACCCGCAAGCAGGTTGAGGAACCTGCCCTGTGCCGGCTTCTAGATAACCGCGCGCCTGGCGGCGAGCCGATCCTGAAGCAGGCCGGCCAGCCGCGCCAGATCAGAGCGCACGGGGCTGCCATTGGTCCGGTGTTGCGCCAGGGCCTGGGCCGCAACCATCAGTTTTCTGTCATTGGCGCTGCGGGCAACGCCGGCGGTAAACTGGGCGACATAATCCAGCGTGAAGGCGTCGGTCTTGTTGTTCAGTACCTCGCAGGCATGGGCAATGTCATCGTGATAGGCAAGCGGATCAGGCGTGATCTGGTCATTATCAACCGGGCGCAACCCCGCCGGTTGCATATCCGGCGGCAAATGCGCCAGAATCAGTTCCTGAAAGGCAGCAAGGCTTTCGACCGGCTTGGCCAGAAAGCCGTCAGCGCCGGCGGCGATCGCCTCGGATTCGCGGGATGGATCGCCGCTCATCCCCAGCAGCGCGGTGATACGCGGGCTGGCCTGGGCAAGTTCGTGCAACAGGTCGGCGCCACAGCCATCGGGCAGGCCCAGATCGGCAATGACGATGGTCGGGCGAAAGACAAGCAAATGCCGGCGGGCCGACGCCAGACAATCGGCGCGCCGCAGGCGGGCGCCCGAGCGCATGCACAGCAAGCGCATGGCCTCGCAGGCAAATCGGCTGTCTTCGACAACAAGAATGGTGCGGCCCAGTAACGGCCGGGCGGCAGTGGGTATCGGCTGTGGCATCAGCTCTTCCAGGTCATTCATAACAGTCCCCTTGTGGTGTGGCGGCTGAGTCGGAGTAAACCGGTGATTGGCTAATACCCGGTTAATGCGTGCGGTCTTGTGCCCCTTGCAAGGGGCCTGCGCAGGCTTCATAAGGCCTCTGAACCCGAGCACAGAAGGAAACCAGAATGATCGGCCGACTGAACCATGTTGCCATTGCGGTGCCTGATCTGCAGGCAGCGGCACGCCTGTACCGCGACACGCTTGGCGCCAAAGTCGGCCCGCCGCAGGACGAACCCGACCACGGGGTGCGCGTGGTTTTCATCGACCTGCCCAATACCAAGATCGAGCTGCTGGCCCCGTTGGGCGACAACAGCCCGATCGCCGGATTTCTGCAGAAATCGCCGGCCGGCGGCATCCACCATCTTTGCTATGAGGTGGACGATATTCTGACGGCGCGCGATCAGTTGCTGGCCAAGGGCGCCCGCATTCTGGGCACGGGTGAGCCAAAAACCGGGGCGCATGGCAAACCTGTTTTGTTTCTGCATCCGAAAGATTTCAACGGCACCCTGATCGAGTTGGAGGAGACCTAGCCCGTGTCCATTACCGGTGCAATTATCCTGTTTGCCGTGATCTGGTTTCTGGTTCTGTTCATCCTGTTGCCGTTTCGCGCCAGATCACAGGCCGAGGACGGAACCATAGAGCCGGGAACCCACGCCGGCGCCCCTGCTGATTTCCGACCGGGCAAAACTGCAAAGCAGGTGACAATCATTGCCGTGGTTTTATGGGCCGTTCTGGCCGGGATCATCAATTACGGCGGGATCTCGGTGCGGGATCTGGACTGGTTTCAGCGGATGGGCCCGCCTTCGATGCGCGATGATACAAATGGGTAAAGGCGGCAACTCCCAGAACCGGGACAACGAGGTTCAAAAACGGAATATTCAATAGCAGGGCCAACAGGCAACCGGTTCCCCAGAGAATGGGCAGATCGCGGTTTGTCACCTGACGGGCCTGCCGGGCGGGCATACGCCGCAGAGCCACGGTTTCGGCGTACTCGCGGGCCATCAGATAGCCATTCGCCAGAACAAAGACCACAGGGCTGAGCAGGCCGGAAAACAGCGATACGATCAGGGCGGCGAGGCTGATGCTCATGGTCAGCCCCAGAAAGCGCAGGGAATAGAGCAGCGTTTCCCCCAAAGGCATGCGCCGGGGCGGTGCCAGGGCCGGATAATGGCGGGCCTCGACCGCATCAACGATGCGATCCAGAAAAAAGCTGACGATGGTCAGAGCCAGTGGCGACATCACATAGGTCCAGAAAACCCACGAGGTTTTTGACAACAGCCCTTGGGTGAACACCCCGAGAAAGCCGATCTGGCCGATCCATGGCAGCGAAATCTGTGTTGGCAGCAGAACCTGCAACAACCAGGCAATTGGCAGAAGAATGAGCAGGAACGGTGCGGAAAGCAGCAGCGTAAGCGCCACCGCGCGCAGAACAACCCCGAGAAAACGCGGGTCGTTCAACTGCCCGACCGCCAGACGCAGCGCCGCATAGGCCTGAAGGAACGGCGCTTTGATCACATATCCACCCAGGTGGTAATGGCGTCCACATCGGGCCGGACCCGGTCGTTGGGTTCTGATTTGCAGGTGCCCAGGTGGACAAAGCCCGAGACGCTCTCGTCGGCCGACAGGCCCAGCCCCTGTTCCATGAATTTGCGGTCCTGGGCAATCCAGCCGGTCAGCCAGTTGGCGCCCCAGCCTGCGGCCTGCGCCCCGTTCAAGAGGCTCATGCAGACAGCGCCGGTGGTGAGGCGCTGCTCCCATTCCGGCGAGATGTCGCTGGGTTTTGGCGTAAGGATAACGGCAACGATCATCGGTGCATGATCAAACATCATGGCGACTTTCCGGCGCTTTTCGTCGGGGATATTCAGGGCTGTGCCGCGTTCGAGCACCATTTCAGACAGGCGTTTCAGGGCCTTGCCCTGCAAGACGATGAACCGCCAGGGCACCAGTATGCCATGGTCGGGTACGCGGGCGGCAATTTCCAGAAGTTCGTGCAGCTCTTGCGGGTTCGGCGCCGGCTGTGTCAGGGCATTCCAGGCGGCAGAGCGTCTGGTTTTCAGGAATTCCAGTACGGCGGTATTCACGTCAGGTGCGGTCATGGGGCCTCCGGTTCGGTGGTTTAGAGTTAAGGCGTGACTTTGAAAGTTCAAGAACGGGGTTAAAACTCGAATGTATCGCTTGTCGGGGACAGATCATCGAGGCGTTTCTCCATCGCCCCGAGGATGAGATGATAGACTTTCTGCATGCGTTTGCCGGGCTGGCGGGCCGCCAGGGTGGCGGCCAGCGGATCGGTTGCGGTGATCTGGCTGCCGGAAAGCTGCTCGATCACCGCATGGCCACAAAACGGCACGTAGACCTCGCTGTAGCCGCCTTCATGCACCAGAACGACGCGATCCTCACAGAGGTAATGCGCGGCGCGCATGATTATTCGGGTCATCTGGCGAAAGGTTTCCGCGGTGGCCATCATCCGCCCCAGCGGGTCAATCGCCGCCGCGTCAAAGCCACAGGCGACAACGATTGCATCCGGTTTGAAGCGGACCAGCGCCGGCAGTACCAGGCGTTTCATCGCCTCGATATAGGTCACATGCCCGGCGCCGGGCGGCAGCGGGATATTGCGATTCTTTCCGACCCCCGGCCCGGCACCGATGTCATCAAGGCCGCCGCTGTCGGGCGGATAGTTGTTTTCCTGATGCAGGCTGATGGTCAGCACGTCTTTGCGTTCATAGAAAATGGCCTCGGTGCCATTGCCGTGGTGAACATCCCAATCGACCACCGCGATGCGCTTTGCCTTTTTTTCGGCAAGCGCGGCCTCGACAGCGACGGCAATGTTGTTCAGCAGACAAAAGCCGTTCGGGAAATCGGGCAGGCAATGATGGCCCGGCGGGCGTGACAGGGCGTAGGCGTTGCGCAGCTTGCCATCGAGCACGGCAAACAGCGCCTCTCGGGCCAGTCCGGCGGATTGGGCCGCAATTTCATATCCACCACGCGCAAAGGGCGCGCGCAGGCCAATTTCACCACCATTGGCATCGGACATCGACTTGAAGGTATCGAGATAGCTGGCCGGATGCACCCTGAGCAGTTCTTTTCGCGTGGCCGGTGGTGCCGATTGCGTTATCAGATCCGCCATCAGCCCGGTCCGGCGCAGCAGGTTGACCAGACGGCGCTTTGTCTCCGGGTTTTCGGGCAAACCACCTGCGGCCAGAGGCTGGACAAGCCCGCCCAATGGCAAGGTAAAGGCATAATCTCCCCCGGCATGCCAGAAACAGCTTTCATCCCAAAAGAATCCCGTAGCCATAACCCCTCCGTTTCCGCTAACGTGTTCAGATTAGACAGAATGTGACGGGGATACCAGACCAATGGCCGTTAAGGGAGAGTTTGCACATCTTGCAAGGGACGGTGCCGAAATTGCCGTGCGGGTAACCCCGAAAGCGTCGCGCAATGTGGTGAAGATGGAAAAGGGTTGCCTGCGGGTATATGTGACCACGGTTCCCGAAGGCGGCAAGGCCACGGCGGCCGTGCAGAAACTGCTGGCCCGCGCGCTGGGCATTGCAAAAACCCGGCTGGAACTGGTCCGGGGGAGCAGCGCACGCGACAAGGTTTTCCGGGTCAGGGAGTAAGCGATGAAATGGCTGAAGGCCCAAGCCGTGCGGTTCTGGAATACCTGTGTGTGGTCGCTTGCCGGATGGCGCGCCAGCTGGAAATCCGAGGCGACACTGCGCCAGTGGACGCTGGCCAATGTGCTGTCTGCCCTGATGACCATGCTCGTGCCGATGAGCGGGACAGAAAGGATTCTGATCATTGCGTTCGGGTTGATGGTTCTGGTGGCCGAGTTGCTGAATACCGCGATAGAGGAGGCGGTGAACCGGGTTTCAGAAGACGACCACCCGCTGGCCAAGAAAGCCAAGGATGCCGGGAGTGCCGCCGTCGGCATGGCAGCGATCACTGCCGGTATTGTCTGGCTGCTGGTTTTGTTCGGATAACGGGCACGGGTGGGGTTGTTTTCCCTCTTTTCAGTCTTTGCTTTGCTCAAACTGATAGATGCCTTCGGGCAAATCCAGGGCGGCACGCAGATCGCGCAGCTGCGCGGTTGAAAGGGTGACTTTCTGCACGCTGTCGCTGACCGGATCGTATTGCGAAATGGTGACCACGCTGGCAAAGGCGTTGATGACGACATCTTCCTGTAAGGGTGCCGCGCCGTCATCGACCAGGGTCACAACCGTCGCGTCAAATTCATGTTCGATGGTAAACATATCCGCAGGATGAGAGATTGAGGCACTGATTGCAAGACCGGGTGGCCGGCCATGGCGGTAAACCCGAATATGTCGCAGACGGGGTTTCCAATACCGGGGGTTTTGGTAAAAATGGTCCGGTCAACTGTGGAAAGGATGCTTTGTGTTGTTCAAACCCCTTCTTGTCTGCGTGGCATTGCTGGCAGCGTGTACACCGGCGACGGTCCCCTCGGGGAAAGCCAATCTGAAAGAGATCGCAGCCGCCCGGGCCGAGGTCGAGAAACTGGCGAAAAACGGAACGCTGGCCCGGTTCGATTCAGTGGTGAAACGCGTGGTGCCGGTTGCCGAACGGCAATGCCGGGCGCGCACCCAAGGCGTCAAATGCAGGCTGAGGGTCAGCCTGGATGTCAACCCTGCCGAGCCACCCAATGCGTTTCAGACGCTGGATGGTGCAGACCGCCCGGTGATCGTGTTTACGATTGCGTTGCTTGAAGATACGCGCAACGCGGATGAGTTGGCGCTGATTCTGGGCCATGAGGCGGCACACCATATTCTGGGCCATGTTTTGGCAACCCGCGAGCAAATCCGCGAAAGCGCCTTGCTGCGCGGAATGCAGGCTGCGGCGCATGGCGGCAACAAGAAACAGATCGAAGCGGCCGAGCAGAAGGGGGCCATCAGTGCGATCCTGAAATATTCGAAAGCCTATGAAATAAAGGCGGATGAGTTGGGAACCATCATTGCCGCGCGGGCCGGTTTTGATCCGGTACACGGGGCGGAATACTTTGTCAGGATGAAAAATCCCGGCAACCAGTTTCTGACCACCCACCCCCCCAACCGGGCCCGCCGTGCGGTTGTGCGCGCCACGGCGAGAAAATTACGGGCCGGGATCGGGTCGCAGCAATAGAGGCCGCATGCGCCTTTTATGTGTCTGCTGATGTGGCTGCGCAAATACACTCGGGCAAAAGCCGGTTCATCAGGGTTTCTGAATCTGTTAGGGTCATGCGAACGGAGTTTATTGGAAGGCGGAGGCCAGAGTGCGAAAGATTGTGTTAACCTTGATGCTGGCGCTTGCGGGATGCGTCGAGACCGTGCCGCAAGCCCCGGCACCGGTGCCCGAACCAGTGCCCCGGACCCAGCCCGCACCGGCGCAACTGGGCAGCAAGGCGGCCGTGCGCAATTTTCTGGCGGTGGTCCGGCGGATGGAGCCGCTGGCCGAACGCGAATGTCTGGCGCGCACCCGCAATGTTCCCTGTGATTTCCAGATTGTCGTCGATGACAGGCCCGGCCAGCCGCCGAATGCCTTTCAGACCCTGGACAGGCAGGGCCGCCCCATAATCGCCTTTACCTCGGCCCTTATCGCAGATGCGCGAAATCAGGATGAACTGGCCTTTATCATGGGGCACGAGGCGGCGCATCATATTCTGGGACATATTCCGCGCCAGCGTGAAACAGCCACGGCGGGCGCTGTTCTGGGGGGGCTGTTGGCAACGGTCATTGGCGTGGATGCCTCGGGCATTCAGACGGCGGAAAGAATTGGCGCAACAGTCGGTGCGCGGACCTATTCGAAGAATTTTGAACTGGAAGCAGACCAACTGGGCACGATCATTGCGGCCCATGCCGGCTATAACCCGGTGCGCGGCGCCGCCTATTTCAGCCGTATCCCGGATCCGGGAGACCAGTTTCTGGGCACGCATCCGCCGAACGCCGAAAGGATCAAGGTGGTGCGTCAGACCGCCGCAAGGCTCGGCTACTGAGGAAAACCCGCACAGCATCAACGAAAACAACAGGAAGGTGTTCCATGCAAGAGCCACCGTTTGTGCCTGACGAGGCCTATCATAAAGAACACCATTTCGTCACCCGGATCGGCTGGCTTCGCGCAGCGGTTCTGGGGGCAAATGACGGTATTGTTTCGACCGCCAGCCTGATCGCGGGGGTGGCAAGTGCCGGGTCTTCCCGAGCGGAAATACTGTTGGCCGGGGTTGCCGGGCTTGCGGCGGGGGCGTTGTCGATGGCCGCCGGGGAATATGTTTCGGTCAGTTCGCAGGCGGATACGGAAAAGGCGGATCTGGCGCGGGAAAAATATGAACTGGAGGTGCATCCCGAGCAGGAACTGAAGGAACTGGCCCAAATCTATGTGGAGCGGGGGCTGCACCCCGAGCTTGCCTTCAAAGTGGCAAAAGAGCTGATGCAGCATGATGCCCTGGCGGCGCACGCGCGTGACGAAATAGGCATTTCCGAAGTGGTTCAGGCACGCCCGGTACAGGCGGCGGTTTCCTCTGCGGCGTCATTTACCGCGGGTGCGGTGCTTCCTGTGATGTCGGTTGTCATTGCTCCTGATGGCGCCATAACCATGCTGACAACCGCTGCCTCGCTGGTGGCGCTTGGCGCATTGGGGGCCGTTTCCGCCCGAACCGGTGGCGCCCCGCTGATACCGGCAGTGCTGCGCGTTGTTTTCTGGGGCGGATTTGCCATGGCGGCCACGGCGGCTGTTGGCAAGCTCTTTGGCGTGTCGGTCAGCTAGGCGCAGAATTAGCAGACCCAGCCCCCAGGAGCCTGCTTTCACGCATTTTGACGGCTGAGGAAGTGTGCTGTTTGCCCTCGTGGCTTTTTCATGCCTTCGGCGAGGATATTTGGCCCATTTGGAAGGGCGGGATTTGTATTGAGATCGGGCTGTTTTGGGGGGAGCCGGGCGGCTGTGTCGTGGCCGGCGGTGTGAACAGGGTTCGGGTCACCAGCGACGAAACAGGATATCGTCGGGTGCGAGGCAGATTTGATCGTTGCAGGCCTGCAGGGTGATTTCTGTTTTTGTTTCGCCTGCAGAAGCGCGGGTTGGCAATGGCAGGGTGGTACTGGTTTCGTAAAGCGCCAGCGGATCGGGACTGAACCCCAGTTTGCGGACAACCGGTTCGGGGTAGGTGCTGGCCGGCAGCGGAGTGCCGTTGACGGTGATGTCTGTTGCAATCAGGTTTTCGTCCAGCGGCACATGCGCATTGATGTGCCAGCCCGGTTTCAGGTCGAGTTTCAGAGCGTCATTGCGCAAAAGCGAGAGGCGCACGGAACCGCCGGGTGCGTAACGTACCGGGCCGGTTGTGCCGCCCTGTTCCGCAGCAAGGGCCAGCAAGAGCCCGGCACGCTGCATCGGCTGGACCAAAGCCGGGCCGGCCAGGGCAGCAGCCAGCGGCAGGGCGCGCGGCGGGTTCTGGCCTGTTCGCCGGTCAAGACCGTTGACAAACATCAGGGCCAGAGCATTTCCCGATGCGATTTCGTTGTCATCAAGCGGCCGGAACGGGCCAAGCGCGGCCGGGGTTTCGCGCATGCGCATCGGCAGGCCGGCATCCGAAAAGCGCGCCTGCATTTCCTGCGCCAGCCGGTTGGCCTCGGCAAGCCAGGATTTGGCGTTTTTCGCATCGAGCGCGCCGTCGAAATCATAAAGCGTCAGCAAGGCCCGGCCAAAGGCTGCATAATCGGCCAGTTGTGCATCCGGGCCGATCTGCCCGTTGAATGAAACCCGCTGCAGGCCTTTGGCCGGCCACATGTTCTGCTGGATGAACTGCGTTGCACGCACTGCGGCACGGCTGTAATCGGCGCGGTGCAGAACCCGGCCGGCCTCGGCCAGGGTTGCGATCATTTCACCATTCCAGGCCAGAACGATTTTGTCATCACGAATGGGTTGGGGGCGGTTTTCGCGTGCCTGGCGCAGCGTGGCAAGAAGGGTGTCGAGTTGGGCGACGGTAAGCCCCATTTCATCGGCGGCCTCTTGCGGGGATGTCTGCAAATGCAACACGCTGGCCCCGTTCAACGGGCCGCGGTCTGTCACATCGAAGGCTGCCATGAAGCTGTCTGCGGTTTCGGCGGGCAGCGCGGCGCGGATCTGCGCCGGTGTCCAGCTGTAAAATGCACCTTCCTCAAGCCGGTCGTTCGGATCAAGGGAATCGGCGTCAAGCGCGGCGTAGAATCCGCCGGTGGGCGCCTGCAGGTCACGCAGCACGAAATCGAGCGTGCGTGCGGCGGTTCGGGCAAAGGTTTCATCGCCGGTCAGTGTGTAGGCCCGCAGCAAGGCGCGTGAAATAAGCGCCTGATTATACAGCATCTTTTCAAAATGCGGCACATGCCATTCCGGGTCAACGCTGTAGCGGTGGAACCCGCCGCCAACATGGTCGTTGATGCCGCCGCGGACCATGCCGTGCAGCATGGTGACGGCGGCCTCCAGCAGATCGGTATCACCGCTGCGTTCGGCCTGATCCAGCATCAGGAGCAAAACCTGTTCCTGCGGAAACTTGGGTGCTGTGCCAAAGCCGCCATTGAATTCATCGAAATCCGTCAGCATGTTACGGGTGATGTCGAGGATATCGTCCTGGGTTATCTCGCCCGCCTCGGCCGCCTGATCGAGATAGGCCCGCAGGTTTTGGGAAATGGTAAAGGCCTCGGCGCGCATGGCCGGCGGGTCTTCGTTCCAGACCTGCACGACGGTGGTCAGAAGCTTGATGAAATCAGGGCGCGGCATATAGCCTGAGCCAAAAAACGGATCGCCCTCGGGGGTCAGGAATACGCCGTTCGGCCAGCCGGAACTGCCGGTCAGCATCGAGGTGACGAGGATGAACTGCTCGTCCAGATCCGGCCGCTGTTCACGGTCGATCATGATCGCGACGAAATTGTCGTTCATGATGGCGGCAACCTCGTTGTTGGTGAAGTTTTCCTCTTCCATCACATGGCACCAGTGGCAGGAGGAATAGCCGATGGAAACGTAGATCAGCTTGCCCTCATCCCGGGCCTTTTGCAGGGCTTCGGGGCCCCAGGGATACCAGTTGATCGGGTTATCCGCATGCTGTTGCAAAAACAGCGAAGGTTCCTGTGCCAGACGGTTCTGGGCAAGGGCCGGACTGGCAAGCAGAAAGATCAGAAGGGTGCATAGGGCGCGCATGTGTGGTCCTGACGGTTTTCCCCATGATAGCGTCAGACGGCGCGTTTGTCAGGTGACGATCGGGTGAGGTTGGAAATGGGCCGTCTGACAAGCGTATGATCCGCGTCGGGTTTGCGTATGGCAACGTGCGATGGATTTTCGGACTGTTAAACCCGCCGTGTCAGGGTGGCGAAAACGCAAATTCAGGAGCGCAAATGACTGTCCCCGAACCCCACCCGATCCGCCATCCGGACAAACGCAAACCGACCAAGGCGCAACTGGCGCATCTGAAATCGGCCAAAGAGGCGCTGTTGCAGCTGCATCTGACGATCTATGGCCGCGAATACATGTCGCTGCATGTGCCCGAGGACTGGCAATCGCTGGAAGAGGTTTTCCGCTGCACCCCCGCCAAGCAAAAGATCACCCTGCGGCTGGACGAGGCGGTGGTGAAGTTTTTCAG
>Ga0256841_1001266_pt1 | contig 22558 bp, 16 predicted proteins | sample 356308metaG_FD_185971 | JGI IMG/M metagenome (GOLD analysis project Ga0256841, IMG submission 185971) | Hydrothermal vent microbial communities from Mid Atlantic Ridge, Atlantic Ocean - 356-308 | ecosystem: Environmental > Aquatic > Marine > Hydrothermal vents | place: Atlantic Ocean: Mid... | reverse complement strand
CCCCTTTTCGTTTCGCATGTGAAGCGTTAAAAAACGAGATCGAGCGTGAACCAGTGGGTCTGTTCGAGGCGGCCGAAGTCGGCATAGGCATAATCGAAGCGGGCGCGGAGCGAGCGGTCGATGCGGAAGTTGAGCCCGCCGCCGAAGGTGAGGCCCTGCTCGCCGTCCACTTCAAAGAGGTTGCGGAAGCCGGTCCGAAGCGAGATCAGATCCCGGAAGACGTACTCCAGACCCATGTTCACGTATTCGCTGTTGTCGTTCGGGTGCGCGGCGTCGGTCATGAGCACGATGCGATGATTGGCCGTGGCGACGGCGTCCCAGGCAAGGCCGACGCGGAACAGGAGCGGCAGCGCGAAGCGATCGGTGAGAAACTCCGAGTTGACCACCTCGACGTTGCCCTGCTGTTCCGGAGCCGGGTCCGTGCTGAAGAGGATGTCGCGTCCGTTGATCTGCATCTTCGAGCCGAAGTTCGACATGCTCGCGCCGAGGCGGAGTGCGCGGAACGGGGTGGTGAAGAGCAAGCCCACGTCGAAGGCGAGCGCCGAGGCGGTGCTGTGCCAGACGCGCTCGTTGATGTACTTGAACGTTCCGCCGATGGAGAAGCGGTCGGTGAGGGGACGCGCGTACGAGAGCTGGAGGGCGAAGTCCTGGACCTTGAAGCGTTCGCCGGTGCCCTCGGGCCGGCGGGTGGTGCGGACGTCCATCTCTCCCGAGTCGAGGAAGATCAGCGAGGCGGCCAGCGTGCCCGCGCCGCCCAGGTTGATGCCGAAGGCGGCGAAGTTGTAGTCGATGTTGGCGAGGTACTGCGTGTGCGCCAGCTGGACGGCGCTGCCGTTCATGCGGGCCAGCCCCGCCGGGTTCCAGTACAACGCCGAGAGGTCGCTCGCCTCGGCCACGAACGCCCCGCCGAGCGAGATGGCCCGCGCCCCGACGCCGAGCTTGAGAAACTGCGCCGACGTCGTGCCCACCTTCGTGATGGTCCGCGACTCCGATGCGTCGCCGATGGTCTGCGCCCGCACGGGGAGCGCGAGAAGCGCCAGGGCCGTCAAAAGAAGAAATCGTTTCATGTCGTCAAAACGTTGAAAGATGGAACGTTCCATTGCGCGAACGTCGTAACGTTTATTTGATGACCGCAAATTTGCCGATGTACGACCCTTCCTCGGATTCCACGTGGAAGAGATACAGCCCATAGGCGATGTTCATGTTGTCCTTGGTGCGGAGATTCCAGAAGGCCTTGCCGTCGTCGAGGGCGCTCTCGTGCTCGATCGTGTCGACGAGCTCGCCCGCGAGCGTATAGATGCGGATGGTGCACTTCTGCGGGACGTTGGCGAAGTAGAGCCGCCGGTCGCCGCGCTCGGAGCGGGAGACGGGGTTGCGCGGCTCGATCTCGTTCGTGGCCACGTACGGGTTCGGCACCACGTAGATGTTGCGGAGCCCCTCCTTCACCTGCGCCGCGTCGGTCGTGGCGGCGACGGTCTTGAAGGTGAACACGTCGCCCGCCCGGAACGGCTTGCGGGTGCGGATGAAGAACACGTCGCCGTCGCCGGGCATGCGGCCCACGTCTTCGAGCTTGAGCTCCCAGGTGGCCGTCAGTTCGCCGTCGACCAGTTCGAGGAAGATGATCTGCTCGTTCACATCCCACCGGCCGTTCCGGTTGATGTCCGGCACGAAGGTCTGGATCGGCTGGTTGGCGCGCGTCAGGTTCGAGGCGTCGAAGGGCAGCGGGAGGTTGTTGTTGAAACCGACGGTCACGGGGCTGTCGGTGAAGCGGATCTCATAGTCGAACGGTTGCGCTTTCCGCCCCGGCCCGGCCGTGGCCACGCGCACTTCGAACGGGATGTCCTGCCCGCCTTCGACCCAGCCCGTCTGCTCGAGGTCGAGTTCGAGCGGGTCGTCCTGGACGAAGAGGTGCATGCCGTCGAAGACGAGATTCGATTCCTCCGATTGCAGCCGGTCGCTCCGGTAGAGGGGGCGGTACTTGAACGTGGCGAGAAGCTCGTCGCCGTCCTGCGCGCCGGAGAAGATCTGCACCGAGCCGGTTTCGGGGAGCAGGGTGTAGTCGGTCCCCTCTTCAAGCACCGTCCCGGAAGGGGTCGTTAGGCGGAAGGTCTCGGGGATGACGTTGCGGAAGCCGAGCGACGAGGTCTTCCCGATGGAAGCCCGGACGGTGACCGTCTGCGGGGTCTCGTCGATGACGGAATACATCACGCGGTCGTCCACCTCTTCGAAGTCGATGGCGTACGTCGCGCCGTCCTTCACGGCCAGGTCGTCGATGATGTTGATGGTGATCTGCCCGGTGGCCGCGCCCCGCTCGTGGACGATGCCGCCTCCCGCCTCGATGGTCGGCGGCACGTAGCCCGCCACCCTCGGGCGCGGGATGACGGACGCCGTGTTCACGTCGAAGATGAAGTCGTCCGTGACGGGGTTGAACGTGATCGTTTTGCTCGTCTCGCTCGGCGGGATGCCGTTGAGGAAGCTCGCGTCGTCCCCGCCCGCGAAACCCTTGTCATAGGCGGTCACGGCATAATAGTAGGTCTGCCCGTTGACGACGTTGTTCGAGTCCACGTAGGTGTGGAAGAGGCCCGTGTCGTCGCCGAGGTCGAACGAGACGCCGCGCTGGGGGAAGGGGATCGGCGAGGGTCCCTTGAGGCCGTCTTCGAGGTCGAACTTGGCCTCCACGCCGACGGCGTTCGTGAGCGGGCGGAAGAGGAACTTCGAGCCGTTGATGTCGGTGATGGTCTGCTGATCGCTGAACTCGTGGTCGGTCGAGCGATAGATGACGTAGCCTTCGAAGTCGTTGTCTCGGGAGAGGGGGTCGACGGAGCGCTCGGCGCGGTCGTCCCAGTAGAGCGTCACCTTGCCGTCGCCGGGGACGGCGCGCACGGTGGGCTTGTCCGGCGGCTTGGCGAAGCGGTAGCCGACGTCGAAGATCTGCTGCACGGTGGCGGCGTTGAGCTTGAGGTCGGCCAGGTTTTCTCCGACGATGAGGGCGATGGAGAAGCGTTTCGTCTCACCGGCGCGGAGGCCGAACGAGCCGGAGCCGTAGAGGAAGACGTAGTCGCCCGGCTCGGTGGGGACGCTGTCGAAGCGTTCGGGACGGACCCAGTCCCACACCTGCTCGTCGTTCGAGATACGGCTGCCGGCGAAGCGGGGCGAGGCGAACGAGGTCAACCCGATCATGTCGCTCTCGTCGATGTCGGTGAACTCGAAGTTGGGCTCGCCGGGCTTGGTGATGTCGAACGGGTCGCCGGCGGTGGGCACGCCGTCGCCCTCGCCCGCGTCGCCCGTGCCGGGGATGCCGTCGATGCCGACGTCGTCGCGGTCGATGTTCCAGTCGTTGTCGTTGTCGATGCCGTCGGTCCACGACTCGTCGATCATGCCGTCGCCGTCGTTGTCGATGCCGTCGCCCGGGAAGAACTGCCCGCCGATGATCTCATTGCCGATGCCGGGACTTTCGAGGAACTTGTATCCGAAATAGCCGGGCACGCGTCCGGGGATGTCGGACCGTCCGTCGGCGTCCCATGCGAAGACCATGTCGAGGTTTTTGTCAAAGAAGGCGAAGTCGTCCTGCCAGTCGCCGGGGCCGCCGATGTGGGGGTCGCCCCACATGCCGAAGGTCACCTTTTCGAGGTCGCGCTCGCTCTTGTTCGTGATCTTGTAGATGAGGAAGATGGCGTCTTCGGCGAGGGGATTGGCCCACTGGTAGATGCGCACCTCCACTTCGAGGCCGAGGCCGCAGTTCCGATCGGGGTCGGACGGGAAGGGATCGTACGCGAATTCGCAGTTCATGTAGTCGTTCATGAAATAGAGCGCCTCCTTGTCGGCGTTCGAGGCGCCCTGCTGAAGCGCGCCGGGCCAGACGTACTGCTTCAGGTTTTCGTTGAACCAGGAGGCGGGCCACGAGTCGGGTTTGCCGTCGAGGTCCTTGTCGGGCGCGTCGCTCGTGGGGATGAGGCTGGAGGTCTGGCTCACCACCTCGATGCCGCCGAAGTTGCCCACCGGCTCGGCGCACGGGATCGGCTGCCAGCCCCAGAACGCGGAGCCGTCGGGAGAGACCTCGCCGCCGTTCGAGACGATGCCGTCCGAGACGATGTGCATCACCCAGATCGGGTCGCCGTTCTCGTCGAGCACGAGGTTGCCGTTGTCGTCGCGGAGCTGCACGCTCTTCGGGTCCTTATGCCCCTCGTCCACCACCTCGGCGGCGACGAAGGGGCCGAACTCGAAGCCGTAGCCGAGGCCGTTCCACACGATGTCCGTGATGGTGTTGCCGGGCGAGGAGATCGAGCCGAAGTTGAGGATCTGGGTCGTGATCCGGTTGCCGTTCATCACGGCGTCGCGGCGGTTGGTGAAGTCCACGCAGTCGAGGTCGGAGCGCCGGACCTGTTTGGCCGACTGCGCGTCGATCCATTGCCGCACCTGGTCGTACGTCCATCCCCGCTGCCGAGTCTGTGCATCGGCCTTCGTTTGAGCGAAAGCGGGCAAGGATAGCGCCAGCGAGAGGAGGAGAAGGGAAAAGGCTTTATTCATAATGCGTTGAATCGTTATAACGTTGAACGTTAAAACGTTGGGTCGTTGGCGGAAGTTGGCTGGAAAAGTGGGGCGTCTTCGTGGACGCGCAGGGCCTGGCTGTGGGGTATAAGGTATTGGATGAACCGCTGGATCTGGCGAGAGACCTTGTCTACAAGCTCATATGCCTGCTCAAACTGGTCTTCGGTGATGTAACCGAGATCCAGGGCTGCGTAAAGCTGGGAACGAACTTCGTCGGCTGAGGCTCTGGCGCGCCCGAGATAGTCGATAAACAAAGCCTGTGTGCGGCTTTCAAAGCCCTCTGCAATGTTGCTCATCACAGACACGGAAGCGCGTTGGATCTGATCCCGTAATCCGAAATCACGGGCAAACGATCCGGCGCTCGTCAATTCGTAAATCTGCTTCACGAGACGACGCGCCGTCTGCCCGGCATCGAGATCCTCAAATCGTCGTATCGTCGCCATGGGTCAGGTTCCGTTGAATCGTTCTAACGTTAGAACGTTAGAACGACAGCGTCGCCCCGATGCGGATTTCGCGGGGGGCGGAGTAATAATGGGGGCGCGTATTGTACTCGTCGAGCGTGTGGATGCCGGGCTGTCCGTAGGCCGGCTCCCACGTGGCGTGGATGCCGCGCTCCCCGTTGAGCGAGTACGTGGCGCGGCCCGTGTCGTTGAAGACGAACCGCTCGTTGAGCCGGTCGAGCGCATTGAAGACCTTCGCGAACGTGCGGACGGAGAAGTTGCCGAAGCGGAAATCCTTGTACAGGTGCAGGTCGAGCTTGATCTGCGAGGGTTTCCGGTCGCTGTTCGGGAGCTGGTCGATCTTCTGGTCGATCAGGAGCGGGGTGTACGGATAGCCCGTCGAGAAGGAACTGATGATCGAGAGGCCCCAGTTGCCCGGCCTCGTGAGCGTGACCGTGGAGGAGACGATGTGGCGCTGGTCGAAGTCGAGCGGGATCAGTTCGAACTCGTTCTCTCGGCCCGAGAGGAAGTTGAAGAAGAAGGCGTTGGCGTCGTTCCGGTTGCCTTCGGCGATCTGGAACGTATAGTCGAGCGTGGCCGAGACCAGGCCGCCGCGCGGTCGCCGTTTCGTCAGGGCGAAGGTGACGCCCTTGACGTTGGCGTAGTCGCGGTTGAGGTAGATGTTGTAGACGTCCTCCCCGGCGATGGTGCTGAAGCGGACGGTCTGCCGGGCGAGATAGTCGCGGATGTCCTTGAAGAATCCGGTGACGTCGAAGGCCACGTCGTCGGTGAGTTGTTGCTGCAGGCCGAGTTCGTACTGCACCGTGCGTTCGGGCCGCATGTTCGTGTTGCCGAAGGTGGGCTGGGCGCCTTTCGGGAATTCGAACTCGGGGTTGAGGTACATCCGCCGGAGCGTGGGCATCTGCGCGAAGTGGCCGTAGGAGAAGTGGACGATGCCGGTCTCGGTGATCGGGAAGGAGACGCCGAGGCGCGGCAGCACCAGCTGTTTGACGGAGGCTTTCCGGAGCGGCGTATCCCGACCGAAGGGGTCGAGCAGGTTGGGGATGTATTGCCCGTGCGGGTCGAAGCGCTCGTACCGGATTCCGGCATTGATGATGAAGTCCTCGAATTCGAGCTTGTCCTGCACGTAGGCGCTCATCTCGGTCACCTTCTGGCCTTCGTACCGGTCGTGCGCGGGGGAGTCGAGCGGGGGCACCGTCGGCTCCTTGTATTGATCGCCGTCGAAGAGGACGACGAAGTTCTCCCGGTCGAGGCTGTGCAGCTGAACGTCGAAGCCCGCCTTGGCCTCGTGGACGACGCCGAACTGCCGGGTGAAGTCGAACTTGGTGCGGAGCGAGCGGGAGCGCTCCTCGATGTGGCTCTTCTGGTTGCCGCCAAAGAGAAAATTGTTGCCGGGGAAACCCTGGATCTTGTTGGAGGAGACGTACCGGGGATCGAGCGGATCCTCATAGAGATACTGCCGGAACTCGTTCGTCGCGTACGAAACGCGGAGGGTATAGAAGGTGCGGTCGTCGAGGGTGTGGGTCCAGTGGAGGCTGTGGTTGTAGCTTTTGTCGCGGTTGGTGACCACGCCGTCGGGGTTGAAGCGGTAGGCGAAGTTGAACGGCTTGCGTTTGCCCCGGTCGTGGAGGAACGAGTATTCGACCTTGACGCCGGAGAAGGGCCGAAGGCTCAGCTTGCCGATGAAGTTGGCGCTCGAGTTCGGGTTCATCGCCACCCGTTCGCCCCGCGCCGCAGCGGGGTCGCCGGCGACTTCGTACCACGGCTTCCCCTGAAGCTCGTAATACCAGGCGGGTCCGTTATAGTCGGGGAGGAATTCCCGAATGTTTTCGAGCAGCGCGGGGTCGCCGTTGAAGTTGGCCGAGTCGGAGGGGAGGTGTTCGCGGAAGCCGAAGATCGAGCCGTCGTCGACGTCCCGGCGGTAGGAGACGAAGAAGCGGAGCGGTTGGTAGAAGGGAACCGGCCCGCTGAGGGTGCTCTCGAAAGTGTACACGTTGAGCCGGTAGCCGGAGGGGGTGAAGAAGATGTCGTCGTTGCCGGTGACGGTGTCGCCGCCGTAGAAGCTGACCGAGCCGTGGTAGTCGTTGCCGCCCTCTTTCGTGACGAGGTTGACGATGCCGGACATGGCGCGTCCATACTCGGCGTTGAACGCGCCCGAGATGACGGTCATCTCCTGGATGGCGTCCGAGGCGACGCTCGTGGCCAGGCCGTTCGTCTCGAAGGGGTTGCCCACCGAGAGGCCGTCGACGAGGTAGGCGATCTCGTTCGAGCGCCCGCCGCGGATGTGGATCGCTCCGTCGGCTCCCTGGTTGACGCCCGCCTGCGTGACGAGCACGCCGAAGAAGCCTTCCACGGGCAGGGCGTCGATCTCTTCGGCGTTGACGGTGCGCTTCGAGGCCGTCAGGTCCTTCTGCACCAGCGGCCGTTCCGCCACGACCACCACCTCCTCGCCCTGAAGGACCTGCTCGCGCATCTTGAGGTCGTACCGGGTCGTCTGTCCGGTCACCACGCGGATGCCCTCGACGCGCTGGCTCTGGAAACCGATGTACGAGAAGAGGAGCGTGTACTCGCCGGGCCGGACGTTGACGATGATGTAGTTGCCGTTCACGTCGGAGACGGTCCCCTGCGTCGTCCCGTCGATGAGCACGTTGACGCCGATGAGGGGCTCGCCGGTGGCCGCGTCCGTGATGCGACCGGCGATCTTGCCCTGGCCGAAGACCGCCAGGGGCGCGAGCCATACCATCAGGCTGAAAAGGAACGGACGGAGCCGAACAAACCGGCTGCGATTGTGCTTCCTGCGCATGAGTAAAACGGCTGAAGGATGAGGCGTGATGATCGTATGACGGAAAACCCTGAAGAAACACGCTCGTTGATTGGAAAGAAAGGTCAAAAGAAGGCGCTTTCCGTTAAGGCGGAGGGAGGAAGGACGCGCGTTTCATAGCGGGCCTGCGTCGATCGACATCTTCGGGATAAAAAAGGGGAGAGGCTCAACGGTGAACCTCTCCCCCTTGATTCATTCGGGGCGCTCTACTTGAGCAGCACCATCGTTTTGGTCTGCCGGAAATTCCCGTATTCGAGCGCATAGAGGTACGTCCCGCTGGCCACGGAGACGCCCGCGTCGTTCGTGCCGTCCCACGTCACTTCGTGCGCGCCCTGCGAGAGCAGGCGGTCGTTGACGAGGGTGCGCACCAGCCGCCCGGCGACGTCGTACACCTTCACGCTCACGTTCTTGTCGAGCGGAAGCGAGAAACGGATCGTCGTCGAGGGGTTGAACGGGTTCGGGTAGTTCTGCTCGAGCACGTAGTCCGAGGGCAGCACCACACGCTCGTCTTCGATCTTCACGGCAAGGCCGTCCATCGAAACGATTCTGAGGAAGGAGCGAATAGGCGATTCCATGCGTTCCCGCACCGTCCGGTCAAACCGCAGGGAGTCGGTGTTCCACACTTCATCATAGACGTACAGGCTGTCGTCAACGCCCTGAAAAGAGACCGCGATTTCGACGTTGCCGTCTCCGTCGGCGTCTCCGAGATAGGCGATGCCCGAGACGAAGAGAGGATCATCGGTGTTGCTCGAAGTAGCGCCAAACTTGGATTTGTCGGTTTCGAAGAACGTCGTCATCGTTCCGAGAGAATCTCGATGAACGATGTTGAAGCCCAGCGTATCGATGGGGGTGCCGGTGTCGATGAGTTCAACGGAATAGCTGTTTCCGTCTTTCGGATCCCCGCCTAGATACTCGGCTACGGTGATGAAGTGAGAAGGGATGCCGGCTTCCCAGTCGTCTGCCTGATAGCCGTTGCCGCCCGCAATCAGTTCCATGTTTCCGTCGTTGTCGATGTCGCCCACGGCAATGCCGCCCGCCCCGTCGATGGGGATTGCATCCAGAGCCACTTTAGACTCATCGATTACGAAGACGTCGTCGCCTTCGTCATAATCGATGACCGTGATGGCTTTCGTAAACCAGTTGGGATAGAACAGCTCGCTGTTGCCGTCCTGGTCGATGTCATAGGCAATGCCTCCAAAGAGCGCCACCTGATCTTCGGGGGCGGACGCCTGCAAATTGTGGTTCGGGGCCGCCGGGTCCGGGAAAGCGATTTCATCGACTCCGGTCACGGTTGCATTGAAGAAGTTCATGAAATTCCAGGAATGGAACGAGAGGTCCATCTGGCCGTCCCCGTTCATGTCCGCAGCGATGAGGTCATAGGGACTGCCGCCGCCGAAGGCATTTCCGTCATCGCGAGGGCCGAGTCGCGCTTCGATGAACCAGGTTTCAAAGCCTGTGCCGACGCCGTCGGTCTCGAAGGAGCCGTTGACGGAGAGGATGTAAAAAATGTCGTGATCGGGATTGCCATCGGCCGGAACGAGGAGTTCCTGAACGCCGTCGCCGTCGATGTCCATGGCTTCCAGATTCTGAGAGCGGACGAAGCTGTCTTCAAGCCCGTCGAGTTCAAAGAAGTTGCCGATGGTGGCCGGGAGGGTTCCGTAGTTGTCCGAACCCACGACGCCGTCGTGCTCCCAGACGTAAACGCCGTTCACCAGATCGGGGTTGGCGTCGCTGTAGCCGGTGCCGGCCACGTAGACGATCTCCCAGTTTCCATCGCCGTCGAGGTCGGCGGCGGTGGCGTAGCGCGCGTTGCTGCTTGAGGCGGAGGAGTCTACCATGGCCGTGGAGTAGACCAGTTCCCACGTGTCGGCTCCGTTGTTTTCGAGCACATGCACGCGACCGCCTGCTCCGCTGTGCTGGGCGACGAGGATTTCGATCTTTCCGTCACGGTCGAGATCCCAGGGGCCGGAGAGACCGCGCGCTCCGTTCTGGGCGCCAACCGGAAACGGGTCCGTTAGTTGTCCCGTGCGTTCCGGGGAGAAGACGTACTCGGTGGATTGCCCCAGAGCGCTCCCGGCGCTCAGAAATAGGAGCATGACGCCCAGGGTGGTAGCTTTACGCATAATACCTCCTCAAAATGCTAGGTGATACGGTGTCGAAAGACACGAAGGGGTGTTCCGGGGGAAATCTGTGGCTGTGGTCGCGTCCTAACCGACCGCTGTGGGGTAAGTCTGTCCGAGAAGTATAAAGCAAACGGGGGCAGCGAGTCAAACACAACCCGTCTCTAACCCATGCGCCGCATCGTGGAAGCGATTCCAATGTTTGGCGCCGCGCGTTCCGGAAAGGCCCTCGCGCCGGGCAATAGACGCTCTAAAGACGCCCATTTGCCCGGAAAACATCACATCATCAGGCGCTCCTTGAGCATTTTCGAGCGTTCCCGGCTGGCGATGACCTCGTGGTCGCCGGTGAGGAGGAGCTTCAGTCAGGAAGAACTTCCGGGAGAATGGCGTTTATCTCCTGCACGAAGATGCGGGCTTCGGCAAGCGCGTTTTCGGCTTCTTCCCTCGTAAAAATGACCAGTTCTGCATAATCCGCTTCAAGGCGGCGTTCAAAGGCGCGTCGCGCCAAACGGGCCATTTCCTTTGAAAGGATGCCCGGTTTGACGAATTCCCGGCTCAGAAGCATGAGGGTCCCGCTGTGCTTTGAAGCGCCGAGCCGGCGTGTGGCCAAAAGTGCGAGGCTGGCATAAAAAATGGCGTAGTAGGCCCGGCTGATGGCATCGCGAAAGAGATTCGTGTCGATCAGCGTGCCGGCAGCTTTGAGCGCATCATTGGCCTGCTCTATACGGTAGGCAACGAGGGCTTTGATCTTGTCGGTTTCCGTCATGCTGCCACGCCTTCCCGTAAGATGGTGGCGACGAGCGGGCCGGCAGACTGCGGACCCTTCTCGAAGGCTTCCCGCTCATAAACGATGGTGGTGACGAGCCGGTCCGATTCGAAGCCGACCTCCCAGGCGACATCGCCGATCCAATCCTTTATCGCTCGAGAGACCTTGCAGTCGAGCACGACGCATATATCGAGGTCGGATTCCCAGGTTGCCTCGTCGCGGGCTCGGGAGCCGAACGCCCAGATCTTTGCTTCCGGAAAACGCACTCGAATGCGCCTTGCAAACTGCGTCAGGATATGTCGGTCGGCAGCCTTCATGGTCCGGTTGTGTAAGGGGTTACAAAGTACGGCTCGGGGCGGGAGTTTCGCCAGCCTTCACATCATCAGCCGCTCCTTGAGCATTTTCGAGCGTTCCCGGCTGGCGATGACCTCGTGGTCGCCGCTGAGAAGGAGCTTATACCGCCCGCTGAACCACGGAATGAGTTCGCGGATGTGGTCGTATTGCACGAGGGCCGAGCGGTGGACGCGCACGAAGCGGCTCGGGTCGAGGTGCGCTTCGAGCTGGTCGAGGGTATAGCTGACGATGTGTTGCCGGAGGCGGGGCTTGCCCACGCCGGCGGGTTCGTCGAGGACGTACAGGCGCGCGATGCCCTCGCTGATCTCGGCGGAGACGAGGCGCTCGACGGGGACGATGAGGATGCGGTCGCGGTAGGGGATGGAGAGCTGTTGGATGTATGGGCCGGAGGCGGGTTCGGCGGATGGGCGGGCGCTCGTCTGCGCCTCCACCCAGTCGAGCAGCCGTTCGATCCGCTCGTCGCCGGCCTGCCGCGCGTCGGGGCGCTCGGCGGCCCGCTCGGCGCGCGCGACGGCTTCTTCGAGGCGCTCCCGGCTGATGGGCTTGAGGAGGTAATCGACGGCGTTCGCCTCGAAGGCGCGGAGCGCGTATTCGTCGTAGGCGGTGGTGAAGACGACGACCGGACGGCGCGCGGGATCGAGCCGTTCGACGACGTCGAAGCCGTTCATCTCGGGCATCTGGATGTCGAGGAAGAGGAGGTCCACCGGCGTCTCTTTCATCCGTTCGAGGGCCTCCACGCCGTCCGAAGCCTCGCCCGCAATGCGGAGGCGTCCGGCCTCTTCCATCGGCGTGAGCAGGCGCCTGAGGCGGCGGCGGGCCGGGGCCTCGTCGTCAACGATCAGAACGTGGAGCATGGCAGTGCGGGTTGGGTGATGGGCATCGCGGGTGTGCGGGGCGTGGCGCTTTTCAAGGCGAGTTCCGTGCAATCGTTCTTTATGCCGGGGGACGATAGCCGTCGCCGGAAGAGGCGCCGGGGCGGGAGGGCGGCACGAGGAGGCGGACGGTTGCGCCCTCCCCGGGACGGCTCCACATTCGGAGGAGGTCGCTCCGGAGGTACAGGTGTTCGAGGCGCTCCGCCACGTTCGCCAGGCCGATGCCGTAGAAGCCGTCGGGGACGAGCTCGCCCGGCGCGGCGTCGAAGAGCGCGGGGATGCCCACGCCCGTGTCGGAGACGATGATCTCGACGAGCCCGTCTTCGGTCCGCCGGCACACGATCCGCAAGCGCCCGCCCTCGCGCTGTTTTTCGATCCCGTGCTTGACGGCGTTCTCGACGAGCGTCTGCAGGGCGAAGGCGGGCACCGGGACGGCCTGCACCTCCGGCTCCACGTCTATCTCCACGCGCAGCTTGTCGCCGAAGCGCGCCTGCTCGATGGCGAGGTAGTGCGAGACGAGCGCGAGTTCCTCTTCCAGCGACACGAACGGATGCCCGCTCGTCTGAAGGATGTGCCGGAAGATGGCCGCGAGGTTTTCGACGACGGCCTCGGCTTCCTCCGGACGCTCCTCGATCAGCGAGATGATGGTGTTCAGCGCGTTGAAGAGGAAGTGGGGGTTGATCTGTGCGCGAAGGGCGACGAGCTGCGCCTCGGCGCGCTGCCGGGCGAGCATCTTCTCCCGCTCGACGAGGTTCAGCCGTTCGACGGCGAGGGCAAGCTGTCCTCCGAGCGAGCGGAGTTGTTCGAGGTCTTCGAGGTTGTAGACCGCCCGCCGCTGTTTCTTCATGCCGAGCACGAGCAGCCCGATCGGCGCGCCGTCGCCCATGATCGGGACGGCCAGCGCCGCGCCGCGCTCGGTCAGGAGCCGGGAGAGTTCCGCGGGCAGGCGGCTCTCGTCCAGTTCGGGATTGCGCGCCCAGATGCGTCCTTCGCGTTCGAAATGTGGCCAGATGCGGTGGAAAAGGCGTTCGGTGAGGTAGGGCGGCTCCGGGTGATACGCGCTCGAAACCCAGGGCCCGGTCGTGCCGAGCGGGCGGATGAAGAGGATGGCCGAGCGGGCGTCATAGGCTTTGCCCACCACGTCGATGGTGCTTCGGACGAGCGTCTCGTGGTCGAGGATGGTGCGCATCTGCTCCTGAAAGCGGCTCACCGCCTTTCGCGCGCGCTGTCGGTCGGTGACGAAGAAGGCGCGGGTGTAGGCGCGGATCGGGCGCGCCAGCCGCTCGAAGACGATGAGCAGCAGCACGACGTACAGCCCCGCCACCACGTGGCGCGGGGCGGCCATGCGTTCGAGGTACGGATCGAGCACCGACATGCCGCCGACGAAGGCGAAGAAGACGAGGCCGAGCACCGTCAGGTACGTCAACGCGCGTGAGAGCACCTCGTCCACCTTGCCGTGACGGAGAGGGGCCGCCGAGACGAGCGTTACGGGGACGACGAAGAGGAGCTGGGCGCAGACGATCAGCCAGCCCGCGGTCGTGTCCGTGACGGATCCGAGAATGGGGACGACGCCGAGCACCGAGAGCGCGGTGAAGAGCGCCGCCGTCAGGATGACCGCCGCGCCGGCGGGCCGCCAGCTCCAGAGCAGCCGCTCGGCCTTCTCCCGCTCGAAAGCATAGAGGGCGAGCACGAGCAGCGCCGCCGCTCCGATGTAGCACGAGGCGTAAAAGAGGATGGGCACGAGCAGGCCGTCGAGCGTCAGCGGCCCCAGGGCGCCCTGCACGGATGTGATCAGCGCCGCCGGTGCGAGCAGGAGCGGCGCGACGTAGATGGCCGCCCGCCCCGCGCCGAGGCGTTCGTCTTCGAGCAACTCGGCGTCGCAGAGGACCTTGCGGAAGAGAAGCACGGGAAAGCCGATCCACCCCGCCAGGCTGATGAGCGTCAGCCCCTGAAAGATGTGGTCGTACGCGCTGCCCGTGACCGGCGGGCCGAAGAGCTCGACCATGAGCATCCGGGCCAGATTGCCGAACATCCAGAGCGAGGAGACGAGGATGAGCAACAGCGGTTGCCACGCGGTGCGGCTGCGCATGGCCAGCGGCGCGGCGATGGAGAGACCGAGCAGGTGAAAGAATACGCCGAGCGTGAAGCCCCAGATGGAAAAGCGCCAGAGCGCGGCGGAGAGCGGATAGAGGAACGTCGGGTACCGGGTGAAGCGGACCGGCGCCGTGCGCACCTCGTCGTTGCGGATCACGTAGTACGTGCGCACCTGCCCCGGCTCGATGCCCTGCGTGGCGCCCCGCAGGTCCTCGGCGCTGAAATATTGCAGGCCTTCGAGCATGTAAAAAGCGTCGCCCTCCCGGATGCCGGCCTCCGCCGCCGGACCGTGCGGGAAGACGTATTCCGCCCGGATGCCGTCGTCGGCGTCTTTCCAGGCCACCCAGTCGAAACTGTGCGGCATCGCCCGGGGCCACGTCGCCGTCACGCGGTAGACCTCGACCCAGTCGGCGGCCATCTGGCCGAGCGGGATCAGCGCCACGAGCGGCGTCAGCCACACCAGGGCTCTGGCTGTGAGGAGGAATCGCTTCACGCTGGTAGGATGGATGGGAAGAGGGAGGGGCCGCGGGGCCGCCGGGAAGCTCCATCGTTGATAAGCAAAACCGCCCCCGAGGTTCGCGAGGACGCAAAAAAGGGATCCGAGTGGTGGATACCCGGCAGCGAACGGTTTCGGGAAGAACGTTTGCGGGCGTCGTTCTTATAAGGGGCATCGCCAACCGCCCACACGCGACGCATGCTCATCGACACCCACGCTCATCTCTACCTCGACCGCTTCGACGAGGACCGCGAAGCCGTAATCGCCCGCGCCCGGGCAGCCGGCGTCGCGCGCATCCTGATGCCGGCCATCGACGTTCCCTCGATCCACCGGGCGCTCGAACTCTGCGAACGGCACGACGGGCTCTTTGCCATGGCCGCCCTCCACCCGTCCGAAACGAAAGAGGCCACGGACGAAGACTTCGCGGCCGTGGCGGCGCTGTGCGATCATCCGAAGGTGGTGGCCGTCGGGGAAAGCGGGCTCGATTACTACTGGGACCGCTCCTTCGACGACCGACAAGAGCGCTTCTTCCGCCGCCACATCCGCCTCGCCATCGAGAAGGACCTGCCGCTGATCCTCCACAATCGCGAGGCGACCGACGACCTCGTGCGCATCCTCGAAGAGGAGCGGGCGGCCTCCGACCGTCCCGGGCGCATGCGCGGCATCTTCCACAGCTTCGAACAGACGGCGGAAGTGGCCCGGAAGGCCGCGTCGCTGGGCTTCCTCATCGGTCTCGGCGGTCTGTTCGTCAACAAGAAACGCGTCGCCCGGGCCGTGCGCGAGGCGCCGATGAAGCAGATCGTGCTCGAAACCGATGCCCCGTTCCTCGCGCCGGATCCCATGCGGGGGAAACGGAACGAGCCGGCCTTCCTGACCTATGTCGCCGAAAAGCTGGCGGCAGTCAAGGAGAAGACCTTCGAGGAGGTCGCGCGCGTCACCACCGAGAACGCCCTTCGTCTCTTTCGACTCGAGGAACGTGCCGGTTGAGCGGCGGGGAATTTTTGCGATGCCCGCTTTTACCGTTTGAGGCGGCGGCGTTTCCGTCGATACCCATGGCAAGCCACAAACGAACGCGCGCGAGCGCGAACGACGGAAGTCTTCCTCCAACGAAGCGCCCTTTTCGCACCGGCATGGAATACGCTACGCTCGAAGATTTTATCACCGCCTACCCGGAGCCCACCTTCGAAGAGATGCTGCGGCTTTGCGTCGCCTACGGTCTCGTGTCCGGCTACGAAGCGAGCATGTTCGGGGTCCGGCTCACGTGTATCCAGGAGGAATACGAATTGAGCGTGGATGAGGCCGAGGTCATGATGCGCGGCTTATTGCTCGGTTTCTTTTACGGGCATTGCCGGGACAATCTCGCCCTGGCGCACTGGGGTGTCTGACGCCGCACCTTCCAACCCATCCGGACTTAAAGGGGCCGACGAAGCTCTTAATAATGCCTGTTCTCCGACGATGATACGAGCGTCCGCCGGACGGAACGGGAAATATTCACCGCTGCATTCCAGACGACTCAGTGTCCTCCGATGACGTCATTCGAACTCCGGAAACATTTGGAAGAATTGTTGGCGGCGATCAGCATCGATCGCGTGCTTCCGAAATATATTTTCATTCTTGCGCGCGGGTATCAGCAGATCTCGCAGGAATTGATCGAACTCCTTCACACGCGCAATCGGACGATTTTTTCAAAGAAACAACAGTTCACCCAGGACAAATTCCTGGAAATCCGAAAACAGTCCGACACCTTCCCGCTGGGACACATCTTCCATGAGGGGATCACCCTGAAGCAGACGCTCCAGCGTGTGCGGGGCGCTTTCGAGGACGTGGAAGACCGCGCCGTGCGGGAACTGGCCGAGCAGGCGGAGAGCTTCTATGAAGCCGCTGAGCGGTATGCTCGTTCGGGCAGTGACGAGTCTTTCGCCGAGTTGCTGATCGAGGCGGGGCACCTCTATCCGACGCTCATTGCGTTCCGGCATCTATTCTCCACGATGCGACAGATGCTGGCGCAGAACGATGAGGTAGGGCAGGGGCAGGGGCAACTCTCGCTTTTCTTCAAACACAGCCGGTCCTTCGGAGCCGTGGTCGGGAAGCTGGCTTCGCTCGAGCGGGCTTATCACGAACTGTGCCGTCTGACCGACGTGTCCTGTGAGAAACAGGCGCTCCGCGTCGTCAAGATCGAGACCGGCGGGCTGGATGCGGGCGGGTTGTGGGTGTCGGTGGTCGGGGAGGCGCGCATCATCGACATGCTGGGGGCGCTCATCGGGCGGTATGCCCTGTTCCTCTTCCGCCGTCTCGCCACGGTCGATCCGGAGACGCTCATCTCCGACCGCGTCCTGGCCAACCAGTCGCTCGTCAACCTCATGGACGAACTCGAACGGGTGGGCTTCCGCACGTTGCTCTCGGACGAATCGACCCTTCAAAAATCGGCGCTCGTGCTCCGGCGCGACTTCGTGACCTTGCTCGCAGGTGAGCCCTCGGTGCAGGTCAACGACGAATGCTTCGAGGTGGATCAGCCCGCCTGGCCGGCCTACATCACCGAGAGCCTTCGCCTGCTGCCGAAGTACAATACGGTCGTTCAGCTGAACGAGCAGGTCGGATAGCCGAAACGCCTCGCTTCTCTTTCACCGTTCGGGTGCAACCCCGCCGCCGTCGGTGTGTTGTATCAAAGGTCGCTCCGCCCGAAAAAAATCTGCGGCTGCGGGTTATATTTTGCGGGTGTGGGGTGTTTGACGGAATATGACGCTCCGTTGTCAGCGCGGCTTGCTATCCTGCCGCCACGCGAGACGTTTTTCCGCTGAAACAACCTTTCTCATACACAATCGACGAGTGGAACATGGCAGATCCCGCAAAGCAGAGAGCGCTGAGCATGGCGCTCAAGCAGATCGAGAAAAATTACGGCAAGGGCGCCATTATGCGGATGGGCGATGCGCCCGTGGTGGCCATCGACGCCATCCCGACCGGTTCGCTGGCGCTCGACGCCGCACTGGGCGTGGGCGGCGTGCCGAGGGGCCGCGTCATCGAAATCTACGGCCCGGAATCGTCGGGGAAGACGACCTTGGCCACGCACATCATGGCGGAGGCACAGAAGCTCGGAGGCACGTGCGCCTTCATCGACGCCGAGCACGCCTTCGACGCGAGCTATGCCGGCAAGCTCGGCGTGGACATCGACAACCTCTTCATCTCGCAGCCCGACACGGGTGAGGACGCGCTCAACATTTGCGACATGCTCATCCGAAGCGGCGCGCTCGACCTGATCGTGATCGACTCGGTGGCGGCTCTCGTGCCGCGCGCCGAGATCGAAGGCGACATGGGCGACAGCCACGTGGGCCTGCACGCCCGCCTCATGAGCCAGGCGCTCCGCAAGCTCACCGGCACGATCAACCGCACGAAGACGGTGCTGATCTTCATCAACCAGATCCGCGAAAAAATCGGCGTGATGTTCGGCAGTCCCGAAACGACTACCGGCGGGCGCGCGCTCAAGTTTTATTCGTCCGTCCGCATGGACATCCGCCGCATCGGCGCGATCAAGGACGGCACGGAGGTCGTCGGCAACCGCACGCGCGTCAAGGTCGTCAAGAACAAGGTGGCCCCGCCGTTCCGCGAAGCCGAGTTCGACATCATCTATGGCGAGGGCATCTCGGCGGTGGGAGAACTGGTGGACATCGCCGTGGACCAGGACATCATCCGTAAGAGCGGATCGTGGTATTCATACGGCGACCTCCGGATCGGGCAGGGCCGTGAGTCGGCGAAGGCCTGGCTCCGGGAGAACGAAACGCTTCACGCCGAGGTCAAGAACCGGGTCAAGGAAGCGCTCGGGATGATCCCGAAGGCGGAGCCCGCCAACGGGGTCGCTGCGGAGACCGTCTGACGGCGATGCGCGCCCGCCCGCGCTCGTCCGTGCGCCGCCGGAGGGCGACGTGGCTGCTTATCGGCCTCACCATCGCCGTCGGCGGAGGCGATGCGTATGGACAACCGGCCGATACCCTTTCTACGGACGCGCGCCTCTTCTATGCCGTCTATCGCCTCGACGACCCCCTGCTCGGGGACTATCTCCGGAGCGCGAATGCGACGGCCTATCCGGTGTTCTTCGCGGGCCCGGCGGCGGCATGGGCCGGCGCGGCGCTCCTTCGCGACGACGGCGGCTATGAGGACGCCTATCGCCTGTCGCTCGCGTGGGGGTTCGCCTCGGCGGCGGCCGTGGGGCTGAAACATCTCTTTCGAAGACCGCGGCCGTACGCCGTGCTTCCGGACGTGACGGTGCGCGGAGGGCGTCCGACCGATCCCTTCTCTTTCCCTTCCGGCCACACGACCCTCGCCTTCGCGATGGCGGCCTCGTGGAGCTTCTCGCATCCGAAGTGGTACGTCGTCGCGCCGGCGGCGGCGTGGGCGGCGAGCGTGGCCGTGAGCCGGATGTGGCTCGGCGTCCATTACCCGGGCGACGTGCTCGCAGGGGCATTGCTCGGCACGGGGACGGCGGTGCTCGTCCACCTCGTCGGCCCGTCGATCACGCCGGGTTTTTTGAAACGCGAGGATCGCAGGGCGCCGGGAAGGATCGCCCTGCGTCTCCGCTTCTGAGGGAGACGGGAGGCTCAGTTTGAGGAGGCGGCGGGAGGGCGCGCGCATTCGCCGCCGCCCGCGTGTGCGAGGCTCTCCCCGCACACCTCGCCGAGCCCCGCCTGCGAGAGCGTCCACGCGATGATGGTTTCTTCGAAACGGAAACGCGGGCGGGCGGCATCCTCGTACCGGAACGCATGATCCACCTCCGGCACGATCACGACTTCGAGGGGGGCGTCCGGCGGCAGGGCTTTCCGGAGATGCGTGAGGCTCGTCTCGACCGGGATGACGGTGTCGCGCGCGCCGTAGAGGACGAGAAAGGGCGCCTTCACCATGCGCAGTTCTTTGGAATAATCCGAGGCGAGGGAGTTGTACAGCGGGCTTCGGACGAGGCGCGACGAGGGCGGAGGGAGAAGAGAACCGGGAAGATACGAGGCCAGTTCCTCGCGCCGGCGGTCGAGGGGATGGAGCGGGGCGCCGTTTTCGAGGCGGGTGAGGAAGTCGCGCCAGAGGGCGAGGAAAGGGGCGCGCCAGTACGGGGCATAACTGAGCCGGGCGAAGAGGTTTTCGAGGGCGAACAGGCGCGTTTCGCGGGGAGAGACGAACGGAGGCGAAGCGGCCGCGAGGAAGGCGACGCCCCCGGCGCGCGCGGCGACGACGGGCGCGAGTCTGCCGCCCTGGCTGATGCCGATGAGGCCCGTGCGCGCGGCGTCGATCCGGGGATCCGCGCGGAGGTGGTCGAGCGCGGCCACGGCGTCGTCGATGAGGTCGTCGAAGGTGGTGTGTTCCCACACGCCGCCCGAAAGCCCGGTGCCGCGCTTGTCGTAGATGAGCGCGGCGATGCCGCACCGGGCCAGCCGCGTGGCGATGAAGCGGGGCGTGTAGTTGACCTGCGAGTCGCGCCCGCCGCCGGCGAGGATGACCACGGCCGGATGGGGACCGGGACGGTTCGGCACGAGCAACCGTCCCGCCAGCACGACGTCGTCCCGCTCGATGTGGAGGCGCGTTTCGAGGTAGGCGCCCGTCGTCTGCGGCGGTGAGGCCAGGCAGGGGAGCGCCGGATCGCCGACGTCCGTCCGCGACGGCGCCGCCGGGCCGCTCGATGCGGCGATCATCATGAAGAGGAGAAGGAAACCACGCATCGACGCGCCGAAAATCCCCGGAAGCAATACCCCCTCCCAGACGTCCGAGCGGGGAGATGGTTGCCGGGAACGATCATTTGGGGCCATCCGCGCCTTCTTTGGTCACTCGGTGGCCCAGTCGGGGAAAGAGAGGCCGAGGCGTTCGACTTCCGCCTTCGGCGCGCCTTCCCACTTCGTCACGAACCGGTTGCCCATGTACTGCAGGTCTTCCATACCCTCCTTCGTCGTCCAGAAGCCGGAGGCGGTCAGGTTGCGGAAGCGGTTGAAAAAGGCGACGCCGTGGGCGAGCTCCGGCGCGGCCTCCTCCGGATAGGCGATCTCATCGAGCACGCGCCGCCGTTCGTCCTCGGTGGCGGCGGCGAAGGTGTGGCCGAAGCGCCGGAGGGTGTGGGCGTCGAGCCACGCGAGGCCGCCGCGCATGGGCGTCTGCATGTTCGGGCGATCCGTCATCATGAAGTCCATGAACTCGGGCACGCCGAGCTCGGTGGCGCTCCCGGAGCGTTCGTCCGCCGGGAGGATCAGGTCGACGAGGAGGCGGACGGTCTCGTATTCATGCGCGGTGAAGAACTGCGGCTCGAAGTCCCCGGCGGCCCGCGCGGCGACGGTCCGCTCGTGGGCGCGCTCGACGTCCCGACCCGTCCATGTGAAGCCCGCCATCAACGGGGCGAGCGCAATCATTTTGAAAGATTCGCGGCGATCCATGGCATATGCGTCTGGTAAGAAAGCGGAGCGGGCCTCAAAGCTCGCCCCTATTCCGAAGCTCGGCGATGTGCTCGGCGGTGCGCCAGGCCATCGCGAGAATGGTCCACGTCGTGTTCTTGTGCGCCTGGGAGACGAAAGGCGCGGCGTCGGCCACGAAGAGGTTTTTTACGTCGTGCGCCTGGCAGTATCGGTTGAGCGCGGAAGTCTGCGGGTGGTCGCCCATCCGCACCGTGCCCACCTCGTGGATGATGCGTCCCGGCGGGAGGATGCCGTAGCCTTCCTCCTTCGAAGGCATCGGCGAGAGCACTTTGCCGCCCATGGCCCGGATCAGGCGCCGGGCGGCCTCCTGGGCGTGTTTGATCTGGAGGTATTCCTGGTCGCTCCATGTGACGTTGAAGCGAAGCACCGGGATGCCGTACTTGTCGACGGTGGTCGGGTCGATCTCGCAATAATTGTCGTACCGCGCGATCATCTCGCCCCGCGCCGAGAAGCCCGCCAGGGCTCCGTAAAAGCGGCGGTAATCCTGTTTGAGGGAGAGGCCGTAGCCCCCGGCTTTTTTGAGGTTGTTGTTCGCATCGTCGACGAGGCCGTTGAAGCGGTGGATGTCGCCCATGAAGCCGTAACCGGGCTCCCCGCGTCCGCCCCACACTTCGAGGTGGTAGCCCCGGGCGAAGTCGCGTTTCTCGTTGTATCCGAACCACGGAATGTAGATGTGCGCGCCGCCGACGCCGTCCTCATTGTAGGCGGGGCGGTCCATGAGTTGCGGAAAGAGCCCCACGATGTCCGCGCCGGTCGAGTCCATGAGGTAATGCCCGACGACGCCGCTCGAATTGGCGAGCCCGTTCGGGTGGCGCGGCGACTTCGAGTTGAGCAGGAGCCGCGCCGTCTCACACGCGCTCGCGGCCAGCACGACGACCCTGGCCCGCACCTGGTATTCCCGCATCTCCTGCGTGTGCACGTACGAAATGCCGGTGGCGAGCCCCTCGCGGTCGGTGAGCACCTCGCGCGCCATCGCGTGCGGGATGATGGTCAGGCGGCCCGTCTTCTTCGCCGGAGGAAGGAGCACCGAGGTGGAGGAGAAGTTTGAATGTGTGGCGCAGCCCCGGTTGCACTGCGCGCAATAGTGACACGCGGGCCGACCGTTGAGCGGCTTCGTCAGGATCGAGAGGCGGTTGGCGAGCACCGGGATGCCCGCCTTCTTGCCCCCTTCGATGACGAGCAGTTCGTGGAGGCGCGGCTTCGGGGGCGGGAGGAAGACGCCGTCGGGCTCATTGGGGAAGCCGTCCCGGTTGCCGAAGATGCCGACGAGGCGGTCCACCTTGTCATAGTATGGCGCGACGTCCTCGTAGCCGATGGGCCAGTCGTCGCCGTGGCCGTCGAGCGAGCGTCCTCGGAAGTCGTCCGGGCCGAAGCGAAGGGAGATGCGCCCCCAGTGATTCGTGCGTCCGCCGAGCATGCGCGCGCGGAACCAGTCCCACTTCGTGCCGGGCGCGTGCGTGTACGGCTCGCCGTCGATTTCCCAGGCGCCGATGCACCCGTCAAACTCGCCGAAGGATCGCTCGGGCGTGGCGGCTCCCCGCCGGGGGGAGGTATAGTTCCATCGGAACATTGCGCCGTCGGTGGCGGAA
>Ga0256841_1001265_pt1 | contig 22577 bp, 15 predicted proteins | sample 356308metaG_FD_185971 | JGI IMG/M metagenome (GOLD analysis project Ga0256841, IMG submission 185971) | Hydrothermal vent microbial communities from Mid Atlantic Ridge, Atlantic Ocean - 356-308 | ecosystem: Environmental > Aquatic > Marine > Hydrothermal vents | place: Atlantic Ocean: Mid... | reverse complement strand
GAGAAAAAAAAGCAGGGCTACCAGGCTACCGAGCATGTCAGAAAATACTACGACACTGCCCGTGGCTAAGGAGGGGCAGACATGAAATTGACCCGGGTAGCGCCTTCGGCAGACGAAGACAAAGGCATCGACCGCCGCACCTTTATTTATCAATCGGCAGTGGCGGCCGCGGGGGCGGGTTTGGCCGGCGCTCTGCCACTCAGATTCATGCGCAAGGTGGAAGCCCACGAGGGCCATCACCACGGCCCCGAGGATTACCGCCAGGTGCGTACCATTTGCACTCACTGTTCGGTCGGTTGCGGTATCATCGCCGAGGTCAAAAACGGCGTGTGGATAGGCCAGGAACCAGCTTTCGATCATCCCATCAATCTAGGGGCCCATTGCGCCAAGGGAGCATCGGTGCGCGAGCACGGCCACGGGGAAAAGCGCCTGAAATATCCGCTGAAAAAGATCAACGGCCAGTGGCGCCGGATACCCTGGGAGCAGGCCATCGAGGAGATCGGCGACAAGCTGCTGAAAATCCGTGACGAGTCGGGGCCGGATGCCGTGTATTGGCTGGGTTCCTCCAAACACAATAACGAACAGTCCTATCTGTTGCGCAAGTTCGTCGCCTTGTGGGGCACCAACAATGTCGATCACCAGGCCCGCATCTGCCACTCCACTACCGTGGCCGGAGTGGCCAATACCTGGGGCTACGGGGCGATGACCAATTCCTACAACGATATCCACAACAGCAAGGCCATTTTCATTATCGGTGGCAATCCCGCCGAAGCCCATCCGGTGTCCATGCAGCATATTTTCCGCGCCAAGGAGAAGGGCGCCCGCCTGATTGTAGTGGACCCGCGCTTTACCCGCACCGCTGCCCATGCCGACCAGTACGTGCGGATTCGGCCGGGTGCGGATATTCCATTTATCTATGGGATTTTGTGGCATATCTTCAAAAACGGTTGGGAAGACAAAGCCTTTATCCAGCAGCGGGTGTATGGCATGGAAGCCATCCGCAGGGAAACCGCCAAATGGCCCCCGAAAGAAGTGGAAAACGTCACCGGCATTGCGGAAGAGGAGGTTTTCGGGGTCGCCAAAACCCTGGCGGACAACCGGCCGGGCACGGTGGTCTGGTGCATGGGTATCACTCAGCATCACCACGGCAACAACCAAACTCGCTTGCTGTGCATCTTGCAGTTGGCCCTGGGCAACATGGGCGTGGCCGGCGGCGGCACCAATATCTTCCGGGGCCACGACAACGTGCAGGGGGCGACCGACCTGGGGCCCAATGCCCATACCCTGCCTGGATATTACGGCTTGAGCGAAGGGGCCTGGCGCCATTGGGCGCAGGTTTGGGGTATCGACTACGACTGGCTGTCCAACCGCTTTGACCCGGCCGAATACGACGACGGCAACGGCGGTAAAAAGCGGCCCATGTTTCAATCGGGCATTCCCGTCTCCCGCTGGATCGACGGGGTGCTGGAGAAGAAGGAAAACTTGTCACAGCGGGACAATCTGCGCGCCATGATATTCTGGGGTCATGCTCCCAATAGCCAGACCCGGGGGCCGGAAATGAAGCGCGCCTTCGAAAAACTGGATCTGCTGGTGGTAATCGATCCCTATCCCACGGTGTCGGCGGTGATGCACGACCGTGAAAACGATACTTATCTGCTGCCGGCCTGTACCCAGTTCGAGACTTATGGCTCGGTGACCGCCTCGAACCGCTCGGTCCAATGGCGCGACCGGGTGATTGAACCCTTGTTCGACTCCAAGCCTGATCACGTCATCATGTACCGGTTTGCGAAAAAGCTGGGATTTGCCGGTGAATTGACCAAGAACATCCAGGTCAACGGCGACGAGCCGCTGATAGAAGATATTCTCCGGGAAATCAACCGCGGCGCCTGGACCATCGGCTACACCGGCCACAGCCCGGAACGCTTGAAGCTGCAACAACAGAACTGGGCCAGCTTTGATACCACGACATTGAAGGCGGAAGGTGGTTTCTGCGACGGAGAATATTATGGCCTGCCGTGGCCGTGCTGGGGTAAGCCGGAAATGGGTCATCCCGGCTCACCCATTCTCTACGATCTGAGCAAGCCCGTGGCCGAAGGCGGGTTGCCTTTCCGGGCCCGGTTCGGCGTCGAGCACGATGGTGTAAGCCTGCTGGCGGACAAGTCCTATCCCAAGGATTCTGATATCAAGGAGGGCTATCCTGAGTTTGACGACAAATTGTTGAAGAAACTGGGGTGGTGGAATGAACTGACTCCGGGAGAAAAGAAAGCCGCCGAAGGCAAAAACTGGAAGACCGATCTTTCCGGCGGCATCCAGCGCGTGGCCATCAAGCACGGTTGCGCTCCCTACGGCAACGCCAAGGCCCGTTGTATCGTCTGGAATTTTCCCGATCCCGTGCCGGTGCACCGCGAGCCTCTCTACGCCAAGCGCCGGGATCTGGTAAAAAAATATCCTACCTATCCCGACCGGGCGCATTTCTTCCGCCTGCCCACCCGCTACCGGTCTATCCAGCAAATCGATTTCAGCCGGGAATTTCCTTTGCAGATGACTTCGGGCCGGCTGGTAGAGTACGAGGGCGGGGGCGATGAGACCCGCTCCAACCCGTGGCTGGCGGAACTCCAGCAGGATATGTTCATTGAGCTGCACCCGGCCGACGCCAATGATGCCGGGGTGCGGCACGAAGACATGGTATGGGTGGAAGGGCCGGAAGGCGGGCGCATCAAGGTGATGGCGTTTGTGACCCGGCGGGTGCCACGGGGTACAGTATTCATGCCCTTTCATTTTGGTGGTTGGTGGGAAGGCGTTGACCTCAAAGGGAAGTATCCCACCGGCAGCGAACCTTATGTGCGGGGCGAATCCTGTAATGTAGTGTTCACTTATGGCTATGATTCGGTCACCATGATGCAGGAGACGAAAATTTCCCTGTGCCGCATCCGGCGGTCGGGAGGTCAATGATGGCAAGGATGAAATTTCTCTGTGACGATGAGCGCTGCATCGAATGTAATGCCTGCGTGACTGCCTGTAAAAACGAGAATGAAGTCCCCTGGGGCGTCAACCGCCGCCGGGTGGTGACCATCAACGACGGCCAGGCGGGGGAAAAATCCATTTCCGTGGCCTGTATGCATTGCACTGATCCGCCTTGCGCGGCGGTTTGTCCGGTGGATTGTTTTTATATCACCGAGGACGGCCTGGTATTGCACGATAAGGATATTTGTATCGGCTGTGGCTATTGTTTCTACGCTTGTCCTTTTGGCGCGCCCCAATTTCCCCAGGATGGCGCCTTCGGGGTGCGGGGCAAGATGGACAAGTGCACTTTCTGCGCGGGCGGCCCCGAGGAAGATAATTCCGAAGAGGAATTCAAAAAGTATGGCCGTAACCGCCTGGCCGAAGGCAAGCTGCCGCTGTGCGCGGAAATGTGTTCCACCAAGGCACTCTTGGCTGGCGACGGTGACATTATTGCTGATATTTTCCGTGACCGGGTAGTGCGCCGCGCCGACCGGGATGAAAAGCCTGCCACGGCAACCGCGCCTTGGGGGTGGGGGAAAGCTTATGGAGACAAGTCTTCATGAAAGGGGGGCAGTGGATGTTGATAGCGGGGATATTGCTCGCTGGATGTGGCGACCAAGCTCAGAAAGCGTTGGATAAAAACCCCGGCTACGCCGGTAAGCAGGACAAGCATGCCAACGCGATACCGGAACGGGACAAGTTATTGCGCAGGCGGGTTCTCATGGGCCAGACGGACCGTTAGGGATAAGACGATGGCAATACCCTCGGCAATGATGGGCCAAAGAAGCAAAGTTAGATGGTGGGCTGGAGGCGCGGCCTTGTTGCTTGTGGCGGGCGTGGTGTGGGCGATGGCCGGGGAGTTCTCATCTTCTTTGCCCCGTGCCGAGCTGTGGCGAATGGTGCGGGAAGGAGTGGCAGGCTATACCGCCGTCAAGGGCCAGGAAGCGGGGGAATTGATCCAGGCCTCGGGAGAAACCTGGCGCCAACTGCGCAACGGGCCGCTATTTACCGGAGGGGCCATCGTATTGGGAGGCACGTTGGCGTTGCTGGCTTTATTTTATCTGCTCCGCGGCCAGGTCAAGCTGGAAAAACCCCGTACCGGCATCAAAATACTGCGCTGGAATCTGGGGGAACGGATGCTCCATTGGTTTGTGGCGGTGTTGTTTATTATCCTGACGGTGACTGGCTTGACGTTACTTTATGGTAAGGCTGTCCTGTTGCCCTGGCTGGGCAAAGCGCAGTTTGCGTATTGGGCCCAGCTGGCCAAGTGGCTGCACAATATCTCAGGGCCTTTGTTTATTGCCGGGCTTGTCCCCATGATCCTGATTTGGTTCAAGGACAATCTCTGGCGGCCTGGCATCGACTGGGCCTGGTTCAAGGCATTGGGCGGACTGGTCGGCCGTGCACACCCCCCCGCAGAACGGATGAATGCAGGTGAGAAGGGCTGGTTTTGGCTGTTGATGACGGTAGGCGCTCTGCTATCAATTACCGGTTTGCTGCTGGATTTGCCCTTGTTTGGCTTGGAGAGGGAGTCCATGCAAATGATTCATCTCATCCATGGGGTCTCCGCCTTTTTGGTGATCGCAGGGGCTTTGGGCCATATCTATATCGGCACCATCGGCACCGAAGGGGCGCTGGAAGGCATGATTCATGGAGAAGTGGACTTGTCCTGGGCCCGTCAGCACCACGATTTATGGCTGGAAGCGCTGGAGAAAGAAGGCAGGTTTAGCCTGGCAAAAAGTGACACCCGGATCGAGCGCCCGGAGTCATTCTTCAAGCCGGAAAAATAAGTACAGATTCTAATCCCTAAATTGCAGTGCGCTGGGGTACATGGAGGCGCCGCCAAAGTTAATACATGTAAGGGATTGACTTTGTGAGACAAACAAAAATCGCAGCCAGGGGTGACTTGTTCAGAAGTTCTCTAAGAGAGGCGAAGCTCGGCAAGCGGAACAGGTTTGGCGATACCGTAGCCTTGGCCGTAATCCAGGCCGATTTCCTTGAGTTTCGCCAAAATGGCTTCATTTTCCACATATTCCGCCACGGTTTTCAGTCCCAGGGAATGACCGATGTCGTTCATGGATTTCACAATCACGGCATCGGCGGGGCTGTTGACAATGTCCTTGATAAAGCTGCCATCGATCTTCAAATAATCGAAATCCATGTGTTTCAAATAGGCGTAAGAGGCGTAACCGGTGCCGAAATCGTCCAGGGAAAACTTGCACCCGAGGCGTTTGATGCGGCGGATGAATTTGGCCGCCTGGTGAAAATTATCCACGGCGGCGGTTTCGGTGATTTCAAACGTTAGTTTTGGGGTCAAGCGCTTATAACGGTAAAGCAGCCTTTCCAGGGCGAGCAGGAATTTTTCGCTGGTGACCGTTTGGCCGGAAAGATTGATGGAAAACCCGCCGATTTTTTCTAGCTTATCCGGATTGGAGAGCATCCAGCCCATGATTTTTTCAATCACCCATTTGTCCAGTTCGGAAGATCGCTTGAAATGTTCGAGGGCGGGGATGAACCCGTCGGGCGCCAGGAATTTGCCGTCTTTATCATTGGCGCCAATCAGGATTTCATAATGGCCTGGCATGTCCGGATTGAGGGGGGCGATTTGCTGGCAGCGTAAAAACAGGCGGTCTTCCTTGAAAAGGCTGTTGAGTTTGCCGGCCCATAACAGGAGCTCTTGTTGCTTTTTTATTTGCGCGTCGTCTTCCCGGTAGACTTCGATCGCGTTGCGCCCGCCATCCTTGGCCTTCATGCAAGCGGTGTTGGCATTTAAAAGTATATCTTTGACGGTGTCCCTGGCGGAAAAGACGGCCAGTCCGACATGGGTATCAATGGTATATTCATGGTCGCCGCACTTGAATTCATAGGCGATAATTTCATCCCGCACCCTGGTGACGACAGACAGGGCAGTGTCGAGATCATGATCTTCCAGGACCAAGCCGACGGTGTTTTCCCTTAAACGGGCAATCCTGACGCCCTCTGGAAGGTGCGTATGGAGTAATTTCGTCACATGAGCGAGAAACGATTCCCCCGATGTGGCACCACAGACCGATGAAATGACTTGAAACAAGTCGAATTCCATTCGGCACAAAATGTGGGTGGTGTTCTCCCCGGGTGATTTGAGAAGCAAGCCTTTGATATAGTGGGAAAAATCTTCTGAGTTGAGAAGTCCCGTTCTGGTATCCGGCTTGAGATCCTGCTCGACGATATTGTCGTAGAGCTGATGCAGAATCCGGTCCGATGCCCGATCCATCAAGGGAAAGTCACGATTGTGGGTTTTCCTGGCCCGCCCGTCCTGAAGCATTTCCACCAATTGCTGGCTGTTCAGCTCTAACTTTTGGGTATTGGTGGCGTCGATAAAGACGAACAGCGGCGGAAATTCGCCAATCCACAATAATTTATAAGGGCGCACCTCGCCTTGATGCTTGATTTCCAGCCAATCGCCAATCGCCGCTTCCGCCACGTCACCGGTAGCAGGCATGGCGATGTAGGCGGCAATGGAGGGATCGGCGAAATGGCTTGCATCCAGGGTTACTGGTGTGGGTTGGCGCCTGATTTTGGGTTCATTTTCGCCAATCAGGTGAGCAGAGAGTTCGTCCATGATTTCCCGATGGCGGACCACATCACCGCATACCCTGGCCAGATCGCTGTCAATATTTTCCAGCAGCGTGAGAATCTGTCGCTGCGGCAATTGCTTGTCGGTGTCGGTGGAGAGCCAGGCGAGGAGTTTGTCCAAGGCACCCAAGCGGTGCTTCCAAAGTTTGCTTTCCTTGCCGTGACGCAATAATGTCAATACGAGGAGATGTTGCCAACCGGCATCGGACAGTTTGACAAGAATTTCCGGCACAGGTTGGTTGGCCAGCCGCTTGGTGATTTCCTTATAGACATGGAGTTTGGACAACGCGATTTTTTGGCGGCCTTCATAGGTGTTGATCAAGCGCTGGGTTAGATGGCGCTGTTTTTTGACCAGCGGCGCCAACAAACGGCGCAACCGGGTATTGGTTTTCTCCAGGGTGGCTTGAATATCGGCGTCTTTTTCCAAAAGCCGCTTTGAGATATGCTTCAACAGCCTGGTAATTTCCTTGAATTTGACCGGATTCTGGGCCAGATACTGATCGAGCCGGCCCAAATAATTGATCATTTCCGTGGCCGGAGAGTTTTCATCTTCCAGTAGACCGGGATGGGTCAAGGCGATTTTTACCAACGGCAGGCGGAGTTGACCCAATTGTTCCTGGATGGTCTGGCTGCGGCCGGCTTCGTCCACCAAAGCTTCGGAAAGCTGGCAAGAGGCCTGAATGAAGCCTTTTGCCTGGACATCCAAACCCGGATTTTCTACGCCATTTTCAGTAGCCATGGCGAGAATTTGTTCTTCCAGCTGTTTTGCGTCCCAATCCCGCTCGGCTAATTGTTGCAGTTTGGGCAAGAAATCCACCACTTCCCGGGGCGGCAGGACTTGCGCGGGAGAAGTATTTGCCCCTTGATCGGACTGAACACTCTGTTGCAACTGATGGGCAAAACTTTGCAGAATGCCTGATGGCAGGTTGGAGAGGTTTTGAGGCGGCTGTACTGGCTTCTGCGGCGCAAGGTCAGGGACTGAGGTTTGTTGTTGGGAGGAAGTCTGCGTGCCGGGAGTCGAAGTCTCTCCGTTTTCTTCCTGACGGCTTTCTTCCTCGTGAGGCTGAGCTTTAGAAGCAGTATCTGGCCTTGCAGGTTTTTCTACCGGCGGTAACTCGTCCAGTGGTATGCCAAAAGTCTTGGCAAAGGCATTTAAGGTTTCTGTAAAGGGTTGAAACAGAATTTCACTATAGCTGCGGTAAATAATTTTTCTGGCGTTTTTTTCCTGAATCTCCACAGATTCCAGCGCCTTGCGCAGGCATTCGAGCAGAGCGGTAGGTATCAATGGGGCTCTGGCGCTGTCCAGGCTGCGTTGGGTGGCGGCGGCAAAGATGTAATCCAGCTTGCGCAAAACTTGTTGATAATGGCTTTCGATGGGCGCGGCGCTTTCAGACAGATTCAGCCAGTCTTCAAAATTGTTTTGATCAACCAGGCTTAATGAATAGCCGGCAGCCGTATTTTTGGTGTTGGAGGAAAGGTTCAGGGCAAAATACTCTTCCACCTTTTCCAGGTAAGCATGGACAAATTGTTGCTGGATGGTATCGGCATTTTGTTTGCAAAGAGCGCTGGCATCAATGTAGGCGATTTTTTCGGCGTTATTTCCCGCCAGATCTGAAGCTTCGAGTAATTGTTCTTCGATGTCTTCCAAAAGGCGCCGGGCCGTGGTTTGGATCAGGGTCTTTCCTGAGGAGAGACAAAAATCTTTCAGGGTTTGGCTATTGGGTATCTTTCCTGCCCCGGAAACCGGGGTTTGGGTGGCTTGCGCCAATTCGTAAAAAGCTTCGAACAGGGGTTGGGATAACTCCTCAAGGAAAGCGATCCCAACCCCCTCTTCAGTGGCGCGTACCAACTTGGCTTCCAAGGTATGGACTTGTTGACCTTGATCAGAGAGCGAAAATACCAGTTTTAAGAGGGTGCCGTTGGGTGGGGGAGGTGTCAGTGCGTGTTGCAGTTGGCAGAAGACGCCACCTTGACAGAAATTACGGATAACGCAAGGCAAGGCTATTCCCTGGGAGAATTGCAGAGAAGCCTGTAGTTCGATGGGGTGCCGGGGGTGACGCCTCCGGTCCTTGTCGGTTTTCTGGGGATGATCGGTTTGGAGTTGGGTGGTCATCGACTCGAATAGCCGCCATTCCCGACGGCTGGTTTATACTTTGCGATATGTTGGATTGCCATGCGTTTTTTATTTTAGGAACAAGAATTTTGTCGCCGAAAGTACCAGTGACAATGTGTTATCTTGCTTATCTGCCGTCAGTTACAAAGTGATACCTCTAAATTTAGTCGATTTTTGCAGATTTGCTTTCGGCTGAAAGTGCTTTAAGTGGCAATGCTATCTCCGTCACATTGAGAAACCCTTGCGTTCAGCATACAATGGGCAGATTTTAAGACAGGCGGAATCAGGGAGTTCACAATGTCCGAAGAGAATCTGCATCCCCATATTTCCAAGCAATTTGACCAGCAGCTGGAAGATCTCCGTAACCGGGTTTTGGTAATGGGGGGGATGGTGGAAGAACAAGTGGGGAACGCGATTCAAGCGTTGCTGGAAAACGATGTGACGCTTGCCGAGCAAGTGATTGCCAATGACTATAACGTCAATTCCATGGAGGTGGAAATTGACGAAGAGTGCACTCAAGTTATTGCCCGCCGGCAACCCGCCGCCAGAGATCTGCGTTTGGTACTGGCGGTCATTAAAACCATTGCCGATCTGGAGCGCATTGGCGACGAGGCCCGCCGTATTGCCAGACAGGCTCTGGATTTGAGTGCCCATTATCCGAAGAAGAATCAGCTCAGTGAACTGGAACAATTAGCCCGGCACGTCAAAACCATGCTTCACGACGCCCTGGATGTTTTCGCCCGAATGGATGTGGAACATGCGCTGAGGGTTGTTGAGCAGGACGAGCAAGTGGACAAAGAATATGAAAGCATTCTCCGTCAACAGATCACTTATATGATGGAAGATGCCCGCAGCATCCCAGTGGCTCTGGATATCATGTGGTCCGCCCGGGCCCTGGAGAGGATTGGCGACCGCAGCTGCAATATTTGCGAATATGTCATCTATTACGTCAAAGGCAAAGACGTTCGCCATATCAGCCTGGAACAACTGGAAAAGAAAGTCAGAGAATAATTATAAACGGGGCCTCCTCTTCTTCGATCCAGATTCGAACCGTTCCCACCGGAGTTAAATGAAATTCTTCAACTGTCTAGTATTGCTCGCTTTTCTATGGGTTGGTGTTGCCCGAGCCAATGAGCCTTTTGTCGTGGAAGACATCCAGGTACAGGGGCTGCAGCGGGTGACTGCGGGAACGGTATTCAATTATTTGCCCATCAAGCCCGGCGAGCGCTTTGATCGCCGGGTGGCCGCCCAGATCATTCGTCAGCTCTATAAGACAGGTCTGTTCAAGGATGTGAAATTGCTGCGAGAAGGCAATGTTTTGATTGTCGATGTGGTGGAGCGGCCTGCCATAGCAGCAATTAAAATTGTCGGTAACAAGGATATCAAGACCGATGATTTATTGAAGGCATTGAAAAGTATCGGCCTTTCCGAAGGCAATGTATTCAACCGGAAGCTGTTGGAAAAAGTGGAAAATGAACTGAGGCGGCAATATTACAGCCATGGGAAATATGGGGTCGAAATCAAGACGGAAGTCACGCCTATTACCCACAACCGGGTAGCTGTTCTGATCAAGATTACAGAAGGTAAAGCCGCCAAGATCAAGCAAATCAACATCGTTGGCAACCGGGCTTTCAGCGATAAAGAGCTACTCAAGGTTTTTGAGTTGGGTACCACCGGTTGGTTGTCGTTTTATACCAAAAATGATCAATATGCCAAGCAAAAATTGGCTGCGGATTTGGAACGGTTGCGATCCTTTTACATGGATCAAGGCTATGTGAAATTCGATGTCAAGTCGACCCAAGTTTCCATCACCCCGGACAAAAAGGATATCTATATCACCATCAATGTGGATGAAGGTGATGTCTATACCGTAGAAGAAGTCAAGTTGACAGGGAAGTTGATTGTGCCTCCCGATGAGCTGATCCCTTTGTTTAAGATCGGCCCCGGAGAAAAATTTTCGCGCAAACGGGCTGCCGATACTTCCGAGGCGATTAGCGAAAGACTGGGAGATGAAGGGTTTATCTTCGCCAATGTCAATATGGTGCCTGAGATCAACGATGACACCAAAACCGTCAAATTGACCTTTTTTGTCGATCCTGGCCGGCGCGTCTATGTCCGCCGAATCCATATCAAGGGTAACAGCCGCACCCAGGATGAAGTCATTCGCCGGGAAATGCGGCAGATGGAAGCGGCGGTCGCGGCGACTTCCAAAATCCAGCGTTCCAAGACCCGTCTGGAGAGATTGGGCTATTTCAAGACGGTCAATGTAGAAACGCCAACCGTGGCCGGCACGTTGGATCAAATCGATGTGAATTATTCGGTGGAAGAAAGACCATCCGGTAACCTGACCGCAGGGTTGGGATTTTCTCAGGTGCAAGGCTTGATTTTCAATGCCAGCGTGACTCAGGATAATTTTTTGGGAACAGGCAAAAGAGTCAGCTTTAACTTCAATAACAGCCGTGTTTCCACTATTTACCGAGTAGCCTACTTTAATCCTTATTTTACCTTGGACGGTATTAGTGCGGGATTTGATGTCAGTTATCGTAAAACGAATGCACGCCAAGCCAACGTTGCCAGATATACTACCGATACTTTGGCGGCCGGTATCAGTTCCGGCATCCCCTTGAGCGAATATGACCGTTTTCAAATGAATTTGGATTTTGAGCGGACCAAATTGAAAGCTTCTGATAATGCTGATAGAACATCTAAAGAAATTCTTGATTTTATTGATAAAAATGGCGAAATTTACAACATTTTGTCCATGTCTTTTGGTTGGGTTCATGACAATTTGAACCGGGCGGTTTTTCCCACCCACGGCGGCAGACAGACGCTAACCGCATCGGCTGCGGCACCGATAGGGGATTTAAGTTTTTATAAACTCCGTTACAAGCTCCAGCATTATGTGCCTTTGGCCAAGGATCTCGTGTTTGCCTTAAAGTGGGATATTGGCTACGGTGACGGTTATGGAAGTACCAACAAACTGCCATTCTTCGAGCATTTTTTTGCGGGGGGTGTTCAATCGGTTCGGGGATTCAGGCAAAATACCCTGGGCCCCAGGGATTCCCGAAATAATCCTTTCGGTGGATCCACCAAATTTGTGGCCAGTGCCGAATTGTTTTTTCCCGTGCCGTTCTTGGATGAAGAACTGCAATCTTCTTTCCGAATGGGTGTGTTTTTCGATGCGGGCAATGTATTTGCTGATTTTGGAGCCCATCAAGATAAACCAAATCTTAGGGATCTTCGTTACTCCGCCGGCATTTCCGCACAATGGTTGTCGCCTTTCGGGCCGTTGTCCGTGAGTTTGGCTCAACCCCTCAATGCCAAGGGAAAAGACAAGGTGCAAAAATTTCAGTTTTCTTTTGGGTCCGGTTTTTAATTTTATGTCAGGAGTATGAATTTTATGTTGAATGTTATGAAAAGTTGGGTCGCGATTTGTGCATTATCGATGATTGCCGTACCCGGTTGGGCAGAGGAGATCAAAATCGGTTTTGTGAATGTGGCGCGGGTGTTGGAAAAAGCGCCTCAGGCGGCAAAGGCCAAGAAAAAGCTGGAACAGGAATTTTCGCCCAGAGACAAGAAGTTGGTGGCTCAGCAAAAGGAGTTGAAAAAATTGGAAGAAAAATTGGCCAGGGATGCGGCAGTGATGAGCGAATCAGAGAGGCGTAAAATCGAACGGGAGATTCTTTCCAAACGGCGGGAATTGCAAAGAGCGCAGGAAGAATTTCGCGAAGATTTCAACATCCGCCGTAACGAAGAGTTGGCGAAACTGCAAAAACAAGTCTTCGAAGCGATTAAGGCGTTGGCCAAGGAAGAAAAATACGATTTACTGCTAACCGATGGTGTCGTTTATGCCAGTGATAAAGTGGATGTCACTGAAAAGGTGCAGAAAAAGCTCCAGTGATGTTTTTGTGAATAAACCTATTTATTCAGCGATTCTCAAGATTTTGAAATAAGGACAGGGCTTTTGGATATACAAAAAATCATGAAATTTTTGCCCCACCGCTATCCCTTTCTATTGGTGGATAAGGTCATAGAATGCATTCCCGGGGAGCGCTTGGTGGCAATCAAAAATGTCTCCTACAATGAACCTTATTTTCAAGGCCACTTCCCGGATCAGCCAATCATGCCCGGCGTCCTGATTATGGAAGCATTAGCTCAAGCCACTGGCCTGCTGGCTTCTGAAAGCGCTCCCGAGGCGCTTGGGGAAAAGGAGATGATTTATTATCTGGTGGGCCTCGACAAGGCACGCTTCAAACGTCCCGTCTCTCCTGGAGATCAGCTTCGCCTGGAAGTGAAATATATCCGTCATAAACGCAATATTTGGGCATTTTCCTGTCAGGCGGATGTGGATGGTGAATTTGTGGCCAGCGCTGAAATCATGTGTGCGGCGGCAGAGCGGGAAGCTTGATTGACCCAACTGCGGTGATTGCCGAAGACTGTGCTCTGGCCAAGGATATCAAAATAGGCCCTTATACAGTCATTGGTTCCAATGTGGAAATTGGTCCAGGGACCATCATCGGTCCTCATGTGGTCATTCAGGGGCCCACCCGGATCGGCGCTTGCAACCGGATTTTTCAGTTCGCGTCGGTGGGTGAAGATCCCCAGGACAAGAAATACCAAGGCGAAAGGACGGTTCTGGAAATCGGCGATTACAACACCATCCGCGAGTATTGCACCATTCACCGGGGCACGGTTCAAGATCGCGGCAAGACTTCCATTGGCAATCGCAATTTACTGATGGCCTATACCCATGTGGCCCATGATTGTGTGATTGGAAATTACGTGGTGATGGCCAACGCCGCTTCCCTTGCTGGTCACGTGCATCTCGATGACCATGTTACATTGGGCGGATTTACGCTGGTTCATCAATTTTGTCGTATCGGTTGTCATGCCTTTTCAGCGATGGGCAGTCATATCAATAAGGATATCCCGCCTTTTGTCATGGTTGGCGGTCAACCGACCCGTCCCCGGGGAATCAATCAAATAGGGTTGGAGCGCAGCGGCATGGATCCAGATTCCATTCGTGCCATTCGCCGGGCCTATAAATATTTATACAAGTCCGAATTGCGCCTGGAAGAAGCGCAAGAGCGTATTGCCAATCTTGCCAAAGAAGCAGATGTATTACAGCCGATGCTGGATTTTTTGCGTCACCGAAGCCGCAGCTTGTTGCGATGAAAAGGCGTTTGACCGCTGGCGTTGACGAGGTTGGCCGGGGGTGTCTGGCAGGGGCTGTCATCGCTGCTGCGGTAATCTTGCCCGACGATTGCACCATCGTTGGACTGGCAGACTCAAAATCCCTCTCTCCCCAGCGGCGGGAAGAATTGGATCGTCTGCTACGGTTACAGGCGGTTGCCTGGGCAATTGGCAGAGCAGAACCTTCGGAAATCGACCGCTTGAATATACTGCAAAGCGCGTTGCTGGCCATGGAAAGAGCGGTAGCAGGCTTATCCATCAAGCCGGACCGGGTCCTGGTGGATGGGAACCGTTTGCCGAAATTGACCATGCCGGCTGAAGCAGTGACCGGAGGGGATGGTTGTGTCCCCGCTATTTCCGCTGCTTCCATTATTGCCAAAGTAGCCAGGGACAGGGAAATGGCTGTGTTGGATGGTTTTGCTTCCGGCTATGGCATCAACAGGCACAAAGGTTATCCGACCTTATTACATCGGCAGCGGTTGGACGAACAGGGGCCTTCTCTTTGGCACCGTTATTCATTTGTCCCGGTCAAGCGAGTGGTTGGGCAATTGAGAAAGGGTTCGGGACGAGCAACGCCATAACCCTGAACGTAGTCCACGCCAATTTGCCGCAGAACGGCGACTATGTCATCGTTTTCCACAAATTCCGCAATGGTTTTCAAGCCCATGGCGTGTCCGATTTGGTTGATGGATTCTACAAATACTCGATCCAACGGGTCAGTGGCGATATCCTTCACGAAGTATCCATCGATTTTTAGATAATCTACTGGCAAGGATTTCAAGTAAGCAAACGAAGAAAGGCCACTGCCAAAGTCATCCAAGGCAAAACGGCATCCCTGGGATTTTAGGGAAGTAATGAAGTGCACCACTTTTTTCATGTTGGCAATGGCAGCTGTTTCTGTAATTTCAAAACACAGTTTGGAGGCGGGAATTTGACAGCGTTGAATCTGATTCTGAATATGCTCGAGAAAATCATCCTGACTCAAGGAAACGCCGGATAAGTTGATGCTGTAAACTGGCAGGCGGTCAAATTCTTCCGTTTCGAAATTATTAAGATAACCAAAGAGTTCCTTGATGACCCACTGATCAATGGCCCCCATTAAACTGTATCTTTCCGCTGCCGGAATGAAGGCACCGGGTGGTATAAGCTGTCCGCTTTGATCAAACATTCTTATCAAAACCTCGACATGGGGACTGAGTCCTGTAGGATCGTGCGTAAAGGCGATATTTTGCAGAAACAGGCAAAAACGATTTTCATCCAGTGCTTTTTGGATTTGTGCTGCCCATTGCAAGGTTTTTCGGTGGTTGTTGGAAGCAGGGTCATTATCTTCAGGATCATGAACGAAAACCCGGTTGCGGCCGGTATCTTTGGCGACATAACAGGCTGAATCAGCGGCGCTGAGGATTTCTTCAGCGGTCCTGGTTTTATTGGTGATCATGGTCAGCCCGATACTCACGCCAATCCGGAAAATATTGTTGTGCCAGGCAAAGCGGAAGTCTTCCAGGCGCTTTCTGAGCAGATTGGCGATTCGAATGGCGTCTTTTTGCGAACAGCGGGGCAAGAGAACGCCGAATTCGTCACCACCCAGGCGGGCCAGGAGATCTTCTTTGCGCAAGTCTGTTTTAAGGAGATCTGCCAGCTGGCAGAGCAAATTATCTCCGGCGGCATGACCACAAGTGTCATTGACTACCTTGAATTGATCCAGATCGATATAGAGCAGGCTGTGGCTATGATGATTCAGCTTGGCGTCTTCCACCAATTGTTGCAGGCAACGTTTGAATTCCCGCCGGTTCGGCAACGCGGTGAGAGGGTCATGGCTGGCCTGCCACGCCAATTGCGCCGAAAGCCGGCGGGTATGACTCACATCCCGGAAAACCAAAACCGCGCCCAACTGATTATGATTAAAATCGAAAACCGGGGCCGCCGAGGCTGTGATGGCGAATTCGTCTCCATTGCGGGAGATCAGAATATAATCTTCATCGTTGGTGATGGTTTTTTTTTGCTGCAGACAAGCTTGAACCGGATTAGGTGCGGGATTACGGCTTTGCTCTTCAATCACATAAAAAATTTGATCAATGGGGCGGCCTTTGGCTTTTTTGCCGCTCCAGCCGGTCAAGCGTTCCGCAGCTGGATTTAAGGACAAGATACAGCCCGTTTCATCCGTGGTGATGACTGCATCGGCGATGGACAATAAAGTCACTTGGGCCCGTTCTTTTTCTTGGTGGAGTTGGTTTTCTACTTTTTTCTGCTTAGAGATGTCTCTCAAGATGGCAAAATGCAGGGGGCTTTTGCCGAATTGAGTAGCATAGAACGAAATCGCCAGGGGAAAGCGCTTGCCATCTATGCGGATTCCCTGGGTTTCCATGTTGAGCTGAGAAGATTGGGCCGATGGGGGAAGTGTATTTTTTTCGCCGGATGGCTCAAATAATGTCTGGATGGGGCGGCCGATCAATTCCGAAATGGCGCAACCAAACATTTTGCCGGCGGTGTTATTGCATTGATGAATAATGCCCTGATCGTCGAACTGAATGAATCCTTCATCTATGGTATTTAAAATAATTTGATGTTTTTCCGCCATCTCCCGCATGGTTTTGGCTTGGGCGGAAAATTGTGATTCCTTTTTGGTGCTGGCCGTGACATCTTCCACTTGAATGAGACACAGACTGCCCAATCGGGCATCTTCCAGGGGTTTGACGGTGATTGACTGGATGATGGCCTTTTGATGGCTGTCCATCAACGGCAACAGAGGCTGATTTAAAGAAGGGGAAATCAGCGATATCATTTTGTGTTTCAGGGCGGTTTTGATGGCATAGTGCAAACGGCTGCCTTTGATCGCCGGAAAAAAATCGGTAATGGCGAGGCCAATGGGGCTATCCCTGTGGATGCCACAGCGCTGACTTAGCCATTGATTAAAGACTAAAATCCGCCCGTTTGCATCGAGCAGAATCAAGCCAAATTCTACTTGGTCCAACAAGGCTGTTGATAGTAGCTGATCAAGGTTATCTACTGTGAGTGAGGAAGGGTCGGCAGCACTGTCGTTTTCAAAGGAATCCATAAGCTCTGAGTTACATGGCTTGAGGAAAATGTTTTTCTGGAGAAATTACTTGAGGGGCACTGTTATGAATGGCCGGCGGATAAGATTTTCCGGTAACAAACCTGTGGGACGATAAAATCAAGGCGCCTGTTGTACTTGCAACTTCAAAAGGTGGCGCTGTAAATGATATCAGGCAGCGGCAACCGAAATGTACAGGGAAGGTCAGTGTTTGCCAATGCATGAGCAACATTAGATAAAAAATATATATGAACCTGAGTTAAATCATTTATTAAGTATAGACATAAACCTGGAAGAAAGTTGATGGCCTTTGAATTTATTCACCTGCGGGTTCATAGTGAGTTTTCCCTGGTGGATGGTTTGGTGAAAATCAAACCATTGATCGCCCGGTGCTCGGCATTGAATATGCCAGCGGTTGCTTTGACCGACCAAGGCAATTTATTTGCCCTGATCAAGTTCTACAAATCGGCATTGGCAGGTGGGATAAAACCCATAGCCGGGGCCGATGTTTGGGTAAAAAACGAGGAAGACAAGAATGCCCCGGACCGGATGACTCTGTTGGTCCAGAACCGTGAGGGCTACCGCAATCTTACCGAACTGCTTTCTTTGGGCTATCAGAAAGGCCAGTATTTAGGCAGGCCGATGCTGAACCCGGAATGGATAAAAAAGCATAGTCAAGGTTTGATTGCCCTCTCAGGTGGGCGGGAAGGGGAAGTTGGCCGGTTATTAAATACCAGCCGGGCGGTGACTGCAAAAAAAAGCCTGCATGCTTGGTTAGCGTATTTTGACGGCAGATTCTATTTGGAACTGCAACGAACCGGCCGGCCTGGGGAAGAAGAGTATCTTGAGCAAGCTTTGGATTTGGCGGTGAGCGAGGGGGTGCCGGTCGTGGCAACCAATGATGTGCGCTTTTTGGCCCAGGAAGATTTTGAAGCCCATGAAGCCAGGGTCTGTATCCATGGCGGTTGGATACTGGATGATCCCAAGCGTCCACGGCCCTATAGCGACGCCCAGTATTTAAAAAGTCCCGAGGAAATGCAAACGCTGTTTTCCGATATTCCCGAGGCATTGGAAAACACGCTGGAAATCGCCAAGCGCTGTAATCTGGAACTGGAATTAGGCAAGCCCTGCCTGCCCGTTTTTCCCGTGCCTTCAGGCCGAACCATCGAGGAACACTTTATCGCCGAGGCCAAGGAAGGATTGGCAAAGCGTCTAAAGGAAATCGCCGTCTCACCGGAGCACCGGGAAGGTTATTACCAGCGCTTGCAATTGGAGCTGGATGTCATCGTGCAGATGGGGTTCCCCGGCTATTTTCTGATTGTGGCCGACTTTATCCGCTGGGCCAAAGAGCACGGCATCCCGGTGGGGCCGGGACGGGGTTCCGGCGCCGGGTCATTGGTTGCTTACGCGCTGCAAATCACCGATTTGGATCCTCTTGAGTTCGACCTGTTGTTTGAGCGCTTTCTTAATCCGGAACGGGTCTCGATGCCTGATTTCGATGTGGATTTCTGCATGGAAAAGCGCGATCAGGTCATCGACTATGTGGCGGAAAAATACGGCCGGGATAAAGTCGCCCAAATCATTACTTTTGGCACCATGGCGGCCAAGGCAGTGGTGCGGGATGTGGGACGGGTACTGGGTCACCCTTACGGATTCGTGGACAAGCTGGCCAAGCTGATCCCTTTTGAACTGGGCATGACCTTGGAAAAAGCCCTGACTGAAAGCGAGGACTTGAAACGGGCATACGAGCAGGATGAAGAAGTACAAGCGTTGATAGACCTTGCCCGTTCTCTGGAAGGTGTGGCCCGCAATGCGGGAACTCATGCCGGCGGGGTGGTCATTGCACCTTCCGCCTTGGTGGATTTTACTCCGCTCTATTGTGAAGAAGGCGAAGAATCGGTGGTCACCCAGTTCGACAAGGACGATGTGGAAGCGGCGGGATTGGTCAAGTTCGACTTTCTGGGACTGCGAACCTTGACAATCATCGATTGGGCGGTGCAAACCATCAATTCTCGCTCGAAGGAAAAAGGCGACGCACCGATCGATATCAATCGCATTCCCCGTGATGATCCTGAAACCTTCGCTTTATTAAAAGCTTGCCAGACCACCGCTGTATTCCAGCTCGAATCCCGGGGCATGAAGGATTTGATCCGGCGCCTGCAACCGGATTGCTTCGAAGACATTATCGCTTTGGTGGCGTTGTTCCGGCCGGGACCTTTGCAGTCGGGCATGGTGGATGACTACATTAACGTCAAGCACGGGCGTGCCAAGGCCAATTATGCTCATCCTTTATTGGAACCCATCCTCAAACCGACCAACGGCGTTATTCTCTACCAGGAACAGGTGATGCAAATTGCCCGCGACATGGCGGGATATACGCTGGGTGGCGCGGATTTATTGCGTCGCGCCATGGGGAAGAAAAAGCCGGAAGAAATGGCCAAGCAAAGGGCGATTTTCGTCAAAGGCGCTGTCGAGCAGGGTGTCAACGAGGAAACCGCCAGTTATATATTCGATTTAATGGAAAAGTTCGCCGGTTACGGCTTCAATAAATCCCACTCGGCCGCCTATGCCTGGGTGTCTTATCAAACGGCGTGGTTGAAAGCCCATTACCCGGCGGAGTTCATGGCGGCGGTATTGTCTTCTGATATGGACAATACCGACAAGCTGGTGGGGCTTGTGGAAGAATGCAGGCAACTCAAGCTCCCATTGTTGCCGCCGGATATCAACCGGTCCTGTTACCAATTCATGGCCTTGGAAGATGGCAATATTCTCTACGGACTCGGTGCCATCAAAGGGGTGGGGCAAGCGGCCATCGAACTTCTTTTGGCGGAAAGAGAGACCAATGGCCCCTTCCGGGACCTGTATGATTTTTGCCGGCGGATAGATTTGCGCAAAGCCAATCGCCGGGTGTTGGAAGCGTTGATTCGCGCGGGAGCTCTGGACGGTTTTAATCCGCACAGGGCCCAGTTGATGGAAGAACTCCCCCTTGCCATTCAAACCGCTGAGCAACACCATCGAAGTGTATCGATAGGGCAAAACGATTTGTTCGGCCTGAATTCCGAGCCGCAGGGGGACGATTTGAGTTCTCAAGCAGCGGCGGCATCTGCCAAACCTTGGACCGCAGCCAAGCGGCTGGCGGAAGAAAAAGCCGTCCTGGGCATGTATCTCAGCGGTCACCCAGTGGATGAATACCGGCAGGAATTGTCCCGTTTCATCAGTGGTGATATTGGGGTATTGCATAAAAAATACGGTGCTTCCCGGGGAAAGGATTCTGCTTCGGCAGTAGCTGCTGGATTCGTCGTGGAAGTCAGGTCCCGGCAAAGTAAACAAGGGAAGAAAATGGTATTTTTGACCTTGGAAGATGGTCGTGGCCGCTTGGAGGTGGCCGTGTTTTCCGAAGTTTTGGAGCAACACGCCGATATCATCCACAAAGATGCCGTGTTGGTGGCAGAAGGGGTGATTGCCCGGGACGATTACAGCAATCAGCTGCGCTTGGTGGCAGAAAGACTATACACCATGGCGCAAGCCCGGGAGCGATTTGCCAAGGGCTTGTGGATTGTCTGGAAGAATGCCAAACAAGCGCCCAATCTCAAGCTCCAAATTGAACAGTTGAAAGCCATGATCCATTCCCGTCGCGGGCGTTGCCCAATCTACATTGATTATCGCAATGGCAAGGCGCAAACCCGCCTGCGGTTGGGTGAGCAGTGGCAGATTCAACCAGATGATGAATTATTGCAACGCATGGGTAGCCAATTCGGATTGGACCGTGTTTTTCTGCGTTATGAATGAGAAGGTTGTTTCATTGTTATCACGGTGTTTTTTCTGCTCGGGTTAGACAGGGCTCCTGGCGCGGGTTGCTCATCAAAAATGCTATCGAGCACTGCTTTTTGTTTGTGCAATGACGCCATCATCATGTCATAAATTTTGAAAAGCGCGCTTAAAGGCGTGGCACAGCGTTTTCTTTCCATATCGATTCGCCACTGCAGTTTTTCCAAGCGGTTTTTTTGCTCGGGGGAGAGTTGTTCGAAGAATTGAGCAATGATTTCGTGGCGCTTGATTTCGAAGGCCGCTGGGTTGTTTCTGGCAAGTTGTTGCCATTCGTCGAAGTTAAAAGCAATTTTCCGGGTTGGATTGTTCATATGAATGCCTCTTGGCTATTTCGTCGCGTTGTTAAGTTTTTTCTTACGCAGAAGTTATGCCGTTTTTTGTTATTTGTTCTTATATCAATGGGTTAACTTTATCTTCCGCCATGTCTGGATTAAGGTCGTGATTTGTTTGTAAAAAATGATGACAGTCTGGCTTTGTGTGCCCTTAAATTATGTAAGAGGCCGTAATGAAAAATTTACAGTGCAGGGGCTTGAAAAAATTTTGAGAATCACTATATTTTTTAGCAGCCTATATAGGCGAGTGCTAACAATTTTGATTGTCAACGACAGGAGATGAGATCAAGATGAAGATTCGTCCTTTACATGATCGTGTCGTAGTGAAGCGCTGGGAAGAAGAAAAGACCACGCCGTCCGGTATCGTGATTCCAGATACCGCGGCGGAAAAGCCCATCAAAGGCGAAGTGGTGGCCGTTGGTAATGGCAAGTTGCTGGAAAACGGCGAACTCCGGCCCTTGGATGTCAAGGAGGGCGATAAGGTGCTGTTCGGCAAATATGCCGGCACCGAAGTCAAGATTGATGGCGAAGAATATTTGATCATGAATGAAGACGACATCGTCGGGATTTTTGAAGCTTGATCGGATTGTGTAGGAGGATGAAGTAACCATGGCAGCAAAAGAAATTTTGTTTTCCGAAGATGCAAGACACCGTATGTTGGATGGTGTCAACGTTCTGGCTGAAGCAGTTAAACAAACCTTGGGCCCGAAAGGGCGCAATGTGGTGCTGGAAAAAAGTTTTGGCGCGCCCACGGTGACGAAGGACGGTGTATCTGTGGCCAAGGAAATTGAACTGAAAGACAAATTTATGAATCTGGGCGCGCAGATGGTCAAGGAAGTGGCGTCCAAGACCTCCGACGTGGCCGGTGACGGTACTACCACGGCGACGGTACTCGCGCAGGCGATCATACGTGAAGGGATGAAGTCCGTTGCCGCCGGCGCGAATCCCATGGATATCAAGCGGGGTATCGATCAGGCGGTGCATGTCTGTGTGGATGCTTTGCAGGATCTATCCAAGCCTTGCACGGACAATCAATCGATTGCCCAAGTCGGCACCATTTCCGCCAACAATGACGAGGAAATCGGCAAGATTATTGCCGAAGCCATGGATAAAGTAGGCAAGGAAGGGGTGATCACCGTGGAGGAGGGCTCCGGCCTTGAAAACGAACTGGATGTGGTGGAAGGGATGCAGTTCGACCGGGGTTATCTGTCCCCTTATTTTATTACCAACCAGGATGCCATGAGCGCGGAACTGGAAGATCCCTATATTCTCATCCATGACAAGAAAATCTCCAATATCCGGGATCTGTTACCAGTATTGGAGAAAGCCGCCAAGGCCGGCAAACCCTTGCTGATTATTGCCGAAGATGTGGAAGGGGAAGCCTTGGCAACCCTAGTGGTGAACAATATGCGTGGCATTCTTAAAGCCTGCGCCGTCAAAG
>Ga0256841_1001264_pt1 | contig 22585 bp, 25 predicted proteins | sample 356308metaG_FD_185971 | JGI IMG/M metagenome (GOLD analysis project Ga0256841, IMG submission 185971) | Hydrothermal vent microbial communities from Mid Atlantic Ridge, Atlantic Ocean - 356-308 | ecosystem: Environmental > Aquatic > Marine > Hydrothermal vents | place: Atlantic Ocean: Mid... | reverse complement strand
TAAACAAAAAAGAGGTTTTGAAGGTGGGCAACAACCACTTCAAAGAAGATTACCTAAGGTTGGTTTTAGCTCAAGAGTTGTAAAACCTTACTCTATTAATGTTGACAAAGTTACAAAAATTGCTGATCTAAGTGAGATTACTATTGAAAATATCAAAACTGTTCATAAGATGAGCAATGCAATAAAAAAAGTCAAACTAATCGGTAAGGGAGCAAAAGCAGTTGCTTCAAAAATAAAAGATGATAATATCACTTATAGTGGTATGGAAAAATGAGTAAAGATTTAACAAATAAGATACTAATAACTCTTGGTTTCTTATTTGCATATAGGATACTTTCCTATGTGCCGGTTCCTGGTGTAAATGTTGATGTTATAAAACACTTTTTTGACAATAACTCAAATAATGCACTTGGAATGGTAAATATGTTTAGTGGTAATGCTATAAGACGACTTAGTATTATATCACTTGGTATTATGCCATATATTACTGCCTCTATTATCATGGAGCTACTTGCAGCTACATTTCCAAATATCGGTGCTATGAAAAAAGAGCGTGATGGCATGACAAAATATATGCAGATCATAAGATATGCTACTGTTGTGATCACACTTTTACAAGCTGTTGGTGTATCTATGGGACTTAGAAGTATGGGAAGTGGTGGTGAGAGTGCTATCATGATTGATATGTCTATATTTGTTCCAGTTGCTGCCTTTTCTATGCTTACAGGCACGATGCTTTTGATGTGGATTGGAGAGCAGATTACTCAAAGAGGAATTGGAAATGGTATATCTTTAATTATCTTTGCTGGAATTGTTTCTGGAATACCTGTTGCAATTTCAAACACAGTAAAACTGATAAATACAGGTGATCTTAACTTCTTATCTGTAATTGGTATGTTTTTAATAATATTAGCAACTATTGCTGCAATTATATATGTTGAGCTTGGGGAGAGAAGGGTTCCTATATCATACTCAAGAAAGACTATGATGAACAATCAAAATAAAAGAGTTATGAACTATATACCTATTAAAGTCAATCTTTCAGGTGTTATTCCAGCTATCTTTGCATCAGCAATACTTATGATGCCAGCAACCCTACTTAGAAGTAGCACAAATCCTATACTTTTGGCAATATCTGATGCAATAACTCCTGGTGGATATTTGTTTAATATTTTGATGTTTTTTGGTGTGGTCTTTTTCGCTTTTTTTTATGCTTCAATAGTATTTAATGCAAAAGATATCTCAGAAAATCTTAAAAAACAGGGTGGATTTATCCCAGGTGTTAGACCGGGTAAGGCAACGGAGAGCTTTATAAATGATGTTGCAAGCAGACTAACATTTGGTGGTGCAATATATCTTGGACTTATTGCAACTCTTCCTTTTATACTTATAAAAGCTATAGGTATTCCATTTTATTTTGGTGGTGTTGCTGTCTTGATTGTTGTTCAAGTTGCACTTGATACCATGAGAAAGATCGAATCTGAAATATATATGAATAAGTATGATACTCTTGGTGTAACTGGTATATAGCATGGCAATATCAATTAAAAAACCTTCAGATATTGAAAAACTGAGGGTTTCAAATGAGTATGTAGCTAGAACTCTTCACCATTTAAAATCTTATGTTAGAGAGGGCATGAGTTTAAAAGAGATAAATGATATGGGTGAGGAGTTTATATCCTCACTTGATGGTGCAAAAGCTGCTTTTAAAGGTTTGTATGGTTTTCCATCAGGTGTTTGCACATCATTAAATGAAGTTATAATTCACGGAATACCAGATGATACAGTTATAAAAAATGGTGACATTCTAGGACTTGATATAGGTGTTGAGAAGGATGGTTGGTTTGGTGATTCTGCTATAACTATACCAATTGGTGAAATAAGCAAAGAGGATGAAAAACTGATCTCATGTGCTAAAGATGCACTCTACCATGCTATTGATATTATAAGAGTTGGTATGAGATTTAAAGAGTTAAGTTTAGAGCTTGAAAGGTTTATTAAAGATAGATCATATCAGCCATTACATAATTTTTGTGGACATGGAATAGGTAGAAAACCTCATGAGGAACCAGAAATTCCAAATTATTTGGAGGTGCCAAATCCAAAACAAGGGCCAAAGATAAAAGAGGGGATGGTATTTTGTCTTGAACCAATGATTTGTCAAAAGTCATCAACTCCAAAAATTTTATCTGATGGTTGGTCAGTTGTTTCAGAAGATGGACTTAGGGGAAGTCACTATGAACATACCGTTGCCATTATCAATGGTAAAGCTGAGATACTCTCTTGTTTTTAATGATGGTTTGTTTATTTTAATGAAGTGTATAAAAAGAAGTATTATAGGAGTTTATAATGGCAAAAGATGATGTTATTGAGATAGATGGAAAAGTTATAGAAGCACTACCAAATGCTACATTTATGGTTGAATTAGAAAATGGGCATAAGGTTTTATGTCATATCGCTGGTAAAATGAGAATGCATTATATAAAAATAATGCTTGGTGATAAGGTGAAAGTTGAACTAACACCTTATAGTTTAGATAAAGGTAGAATTACTTTTAGATATAAGTAGTTTTTAATTATTGATCTTGTATAATCTCAGGCTCTATTACACGGATGACAGAACTGTTAGAAGAATAGTCTTAAAAGGAACCACTCTTTTTTAGATTGTTGGTTTATCAAAATTTCGATAATCCATCTCGTTCGTTATTTGAAGTGGAAATAGAAAATTATGTTATTAACAGTGCCTAGTTGGTTACTGTTGTATTTAAAAAGGAATTTTTATGAAAGTAAGACCTTCAGTTAAGAAGATGTGTGATAATTGTAAAATTATCAAAAGAAGAGGTGCAGTAAGAGTGATCTGCACAAATCCTAAACATAAACAAAGACAAGGATAGATATGGCTAGAATTGCAGGTGTTGATTTACCTAAAAAGAAAAGAGTTGAGTATGGTTTAACTTACATATATGGTGTTGGACTTACAAGTTCAAGAAAGATTCTTGATGCTGTTGGAATATCTTATGATAAAAGAGTTCATGAACTTAGCGAAGATGAAGTTGCTAGTATTAGGAATGAAATACAAAGTAACTATCAAGTTGAGGGTGATCTTAGAAAAAAGATTGCAATGGATATTAAATCTCTAAAAGATTTAGGTATTTATAGAGGCTTAAGACACAGAAGAGGTCTGCCGGTAAGAGGTCAAAAAACTAAAACAAATGCTAGAACAAGAAAAGGCAGAAGAAAAACTGTCGGTGCTGCTTAAAAAGAGAGGTAAAATTGCATGGCTAAAAGAAAGACAACAAGAAAAAAGGTAGTTAAAAAAAATATTGCTAAAGGTGTAGCTCATATATCTGCAACATTTAATAATACTATGATAACTATTACTGATGAAATGGGAAATGCTATTGCTTGGAGCAGTGCAGGAGGACTTGGATTTAAGGGTAGTAAAAAGTCAACTCCTTATGCTGCACAACAAGCAGTTGAAGATGCTATGGCTAAGGCTATGGAGCATGGTGTAAAAGAGATTGGTATCAAAGTTCAAGGCCCAGGTGGTGGACGAGAGACGGCAGTTAAAACTATAGGTGCGACAGAAGGTATTAAAGTGACATTTTTGAAAGATGTTACTCCACTACCACATAATGGTTGCAGACCACCAAAACGAAGAAGAGTGTAGGGGATAGATATGGCTAGATATAGAGGACCAGTAGAAAAAATCGAAAGAAGGCTTGGTGCTAGTTTGGCACTTAAAGGAGAGCGAAGATTAGCAGGTAAAAGTGCAATTGATAAAAGACCATACCCACCAGGACAACATGGACAAAGAAGATCTAAAATTTCTGAGTATGGTTTACAACTTAGAGAGAAACAAAAAGCTAAGTTTATGTATGGTGTAAGCGAGAAGCAGTTTAGAAGACTTTTTGCAGATGCAAATAAAATTGAAGGTAATACTGGTGAGAACTTGATAAAATTACTTGAAAGAAGACTTGACAATGTAGTTTATAGAATGGGATTTGCTACAACAAGAGCATTTGCAAGACAGCTTGTAACTCATGGTCATATTCTTGTGGATGGTAAAAAAGTTAATATTCCTTCATATAGAGTAAAAAGTGGACAAAAAATTGAGATAAAAGAGAAATCAAAAAGTAATCCTCAAATAGTAAGAGCCGGAGAGTTAACAAATCAAACTGGTGTAGTTGAGTGGGTTGATGTTGAAATCGACAAAGGTTATGGTATTTATACAAGGGTTCCTGAGAGAGAAGAGGTTGTTATACCTGTTGAAGAGAGACTTATAGTAGAGCTATACTCAAAATAAAAATAAGGGAATAAAATATGAAAAAGATAAGTACATCATTGTATATCCCAAATGAGATCGAGATAGATAAGATTGATGAGAATAGAGTCAATATAATGGTCTATCCTTTTCAAGCAGGATTTGCAATAACAGTTGCACATCCTTTAAGAAGACTTCTTTATGGTTGTTCTGCTGGTTATGCTGTTACTGCTGTAAAGATAGAAGGTGTATCTCATGAGTTTGATAGTATTAGAGGTATGCTTGAAGATGTTGCTCTTTTTATTTTAAATCTTAAAAATATTAGATTTAAAATAAAAGATGAATCAAATAAAGTTGAGATTTCATACTCTTTTGAGGGACATAAAGATATCAAAGGTTCTGATTTAGATAATGATCTAGTAGAAGTAGTAACGCCAGAAAATCATCTTGCAACTATAAATGAAGATGTTAAGTTGAATTTTTCACTTATTGTTGAAAAAGGTATTGGATATATACCAAGTGAAGAGTTTAGAGATTATATTCCAGATGATTATATTGCAGTTGATGCATTTTTCACACCAGTAAGAAAAGCTCTATATAAAATTGAAAATATGCTTGTAGAAGATGATCCTACATATGAAAAAATAGTGTTTGATATTGAGACAGATGGTCAAATAGATCCAATAAAAGCTTTTAAAGAATCAATTGAAGCTTTTAATTCTCAAATTGCAGTTTTTTCTAAGGCAATTGATATTGATATTACTTCTACAGAAGATGATTTTGAAAATTCTGCTGATATGAAAAAACTGCTTCAAGATGTTAGTGTGATGAATCTAAGTGCAAGGAGTTTTAACTGTCTTGACAGAGCAAATATAAATTATATTGCAGAGCTTAGTATGATGAGTGAATTAGAGCTTAAAGGCTTGAAAAATCTAGGAAAAAAATCTTTTGAAGAGATTACATCTAAATTAGAAGCAATAGGATTTCCTGTAGGAACAAAATTTGATGAAGATTTTCAAAAAGCTTTGATAACAAAAATTGAAGAATTAAAATTAGATAAAAGTGAGGCATAGTTATGAGACATAAGCATGGATATAGAAAATTAAGTAGAACTTCAGCTCATAGAAAAGCATTGCTTAAAAATTTATCAATTGCATTGATAACAAATGGAAGAATAGAGACAACTCTTCCTAAAGCAAAAGAACTTAGAAGTTATATAGAGAAGTTGATTACAAAGGCAAAAGTTGGTGATTTTAATTCACATAGAGTTATTTTTGCAAATTTACAAGATAAAATCACAACAAAAAAACTTGTTGATGAGATAGCACCTGAGTATAAAAATAGAAATGGTGGATATACAAGGATTATAAAAACTAGATCAAGAAGGGGTGATGCTGCTCCAATGGCAATCATCGAATTAGTCTAATCAATGTCTGCTTACAATTTATAGTAGGCAGACTCTTTCAAATACAAATGATACACTACAAAGAACTTTTATATAAACTTCATATTATTATCTATTTTTTGCTAAGATATTCTACAAAAGTTTTTTTTGGGGAGGATAGTTATGATACCATTTAGTGATGAAGAGTTAAGACCAGTAGTCGAAGCCTCCTTGGAAAAAGTTGCTCCAATGCTTGCTCTTGATGGTGGAGGTATGGAATTACTTGATATTAAAAATGGAAAAGTATTTGTGCAACTTCAAGGTGCTTGTATTGGTTGTAGTGCAAGTAATCAAACTATAAAATATGGAATTGAGAGACAGCTTAGGATGGATATTCATCCAGAGATTGAAGTTATCAATATTGCTCCTGGGATGGAAGATATGATTGAAGAGATTGCAAAACAGGGCTAATAAGTGAAGAAATTAAAAAATAGTGCAAAACTTAAGTTTAAAAATGGTGAATACAAAATGGCATTTGAGATATTTACCAAAATTATAGAGTTAGATCCTTTTGATACTGAAGCAAAAATATCTCTTTTATTGTGTGATTATGCAATTGATAATGAAGAGGATGCAAATTTGTTATTTGAACTTTATAATAGTGCAAAATCAAATAATATTGGTTTTAGTGATGAATTGTTTGAAAAGTTATTACAAGATACTAAAGTCAATTTATCACAAAAGAGTATAGTTGATAATATTTTTATAGATGACTCCAATATCATTGAGTATAAGGATTTCAAACAGTTAGTTATTGATAGAGGAAGTTTTAAAGTTGCTTTTGAGGATATGATCTTTAGTGTTAAAGTAGTAATTGACAATAAAGATGATTTTATTGATTTTATAACTCAACTTCTTGACAATGGTTATAAGAACAGTGCTTTAAATTACCTTGAAAGTGCTGCACTTCTTTTTCCTCATGAAGAATTTTTTCATAAAACGATTGAAAATTTTAAGGCATAATATTTGAAAATAGAGATCAATAATAAAAACTATCGATATATTAGTGATAATACAAATGAACTTGATGAATCAACAGCATTTTTTTGCACTAAGCAAAATGAGATCTATTTAGATATTGCAAAAGAAAAAGCAGCAGCCATTATTACACCTAAAGTTTTAGAGACAATATTGGATATCAATGATATGATTGTTGTTGGTATAACAGGTACAAATGGAAAGACTACAACAGCTGCTGCAATTTATTCATTTTTGATTGATTTAAACCAAAGTGTGGCTTTGCAGGGAACAAGAGGTTTTTTTATTGATGATAAAATGCTTAAAGAAAAATCACTTACAACACCACCACTTTTAGAAACTATGCACAATATATGGATGGCAAAACATAGAGGATGTAGATATTTTATAATGGAGGTTAGCTCTCATGCTATCTCCCAAAATAGAGTTGAAAATCTAAAGTTTGCTTTAAAGGTTTTTACAAATATTAGCCAAGATCATTTAGATTATCATAAAAATTTTGATGAATATAAAAGAGTAAAATCACTCTTTTTCAAAGATGATAGTAAAAAGCTTATAAATAAAGATGCAAAAAGTATCGATTTTAATACCAAAAATTGTTTTACATATGCTCTTGATGCACCAGCAACTTTTAATATAACTGCATTTAGTTTAAATGATGGGATAGCTGCAATAGTTAGAAATTTCAAAGATGAATCAAATTTTCACTCTCCCATGCAAGGACTTTTCAATGTATATAATCTATTAGCAGCGATTGCTACTGTAAAGCTTATAACAGAGTATAGTTTGGACGATATTTGTGGAGTTGTTTCAAATTTTGCTGGGGTTAGTGGTAGGATGGAGGTAGTTTGTTATTCACCATTGATCATAGTTGATTTTGCACATACTCCAGATGGAATGCAACAGGTCCTAGACTCTTTAAAAGATAAAAAGATCTCTTTAGTATTTGGTGCAGGTGGGGATAGAGATAGAGATAAAAGAGCTAAGATGGGAAGAGTTGCAAATAGATTTTCTAAAAAGATCTATCTTACAAGTGACAATCCAAGAAGTGAAGAACCAAAAGATATTATCATGGATATTTATGAAGGTATTATTGATAAAAATAAGGTAAAAATCTCAATAGATCGGCAAGAGGCTATAAATATGGCGATAGATGAGTTAGAAGATGATGAGATTTTAATGATACTAGGTAAAGGTGATGAAGAGTATCAAGAGATTGATGGTAAAAAAATTCCTTTCGATGATCGAAAAATTGTAAGAAAAATATTACAAATATAGTTGAAATATGAAATCTATTTTGCTACAATAGGACAAAATTTTTTAAGGGGAGAAAAATGGGAATACCACAACCGTCATTTTATATATTTAAGTGTGAGCAAAGTGCACCTCCGGGTATGCCAAAACCAAGTTGTGTAAATGAAAATACAAAAGATCTGTTTCAGCATTTGGGGATGAAACTTATGGAAAAGGGTTTAATAGCGACTGTTCAACCTGTTAGAACAGGATGTTTAAACAGATGTCAGCAAGGTCCTGTGATGTTAGTTGAGCCAGGTCATTATATGTATGTAAATCTTACAAAAGAGAAGATAGATAGAATTATTGATGAGCATATCATTGGTGAAAAGCCAGTTGAAGAGTATCTTATAGATGAAGAGTTTTGGGATAAGCCACTCTCTCCAGTAGAGGCTATGAAGCTTTCAGGTAGATAAAATATGACAATAGAGATGCTTTACTCAAAGTTGCACAGGGCAACTGTTACTGATTCAAATCTTAACTATGTCGGATCTATTACTATAGATCGTGAGTTGATTGATGCTGCAAACTTGAGGGTAGGGCAAAAAGTAGATATTGTAAATGTCAATAATGGTGAAAGGTTCTCCACTTATGTTATTGAGGGGGAGAGAGGTAAAAGAGATATCTGCTTAAATGGAGCTGCTGCAAGAAAGGCTGAAATTGGAGATAGGATTATCATAATAGCATATGCACATATGTCAACAAAAGAGGTTGATGCCTTTAAACCGTATATTGTTATTTTAGATGAGAAGAACTCAATAATAGAGGTTAAAGATCATGTTTGAGGGTATGGATATGAATAAAATGGCTGATATGTTAAAAAAAGCACAAGAGTCAGCCCAAAAGATGGAAGAGGATAGTAAAAACAAAACTTTCACTGCAAAAAGTGGTGGAGGTATGGTAAAAGTTAGTGCTAATGGTGCTGGAGAGATTATAGATATCGAAATAGATGATACACTTCTTGATGATAAAGACTCTATGCAGATACTTTTGATATCGGCAATAAATGATGTATTAAAAATGGTTGATGATAACAAAAAGCTTAGTGCCTCCAAGATCTTTGGTTCATTTGGTGGATTTGGCTCATAGGAGAGTTTATTGAGCAATGATAGATTGATAAATGTTTTTGAGGATTTTATAAATAAAGAGCTATCTACAAAGAGTAGTTTTCATCCATATTTTCAAAAAGCTTATAGTAAGATGTTTAAGGCTGGTGGAAAGAGGTTTCGTCCACTTTTGCTTTTGCTTGTTGTAGATGCTTATCAAAAAGAGCTAGTTTCAAATGCACTTCCTGTTGCAATGGCTCTTGAGATGTTTCATACATACTCTTTAATTCATGATGACTTGCCTACCTTTGATGATGCAAATCTTAGAAGAGGGGAAGAGACACTTCATGTAAGTTATGATGAAGTAACAGCAACTTTAGTAGGTGATGCACTAAATAGTGATGCTTTTTTTGTGATCGCAGACTCTCCATTAGCAGATGATGTAAAGATTGAACTTATAAAGATATTATCTAAAAATGGTGGAGGAGAAGGTATGGTTTTGGGTCAGGCTATTGATTGTTATTTTGAAAATAGACGACTTGATATTGATAAGTTAAAGTTTTTACATATCCATAAAACGGCCAAACTTATAGCAGCATCACTCAAGATGGGTGCAGTTATTGCCAACCTTTCTACAGAAAAAAAAGATCTATTATATGATCTAGGATTAAAAATAGGTTTGTTGTTTCAAATTGAAGATGATATTATAGATGCTACTCAAAGTAAACAAGAGGCTGGTAAGCCTACAAACAGTGATAAAGATAAAAACTCTTTTGTAAATCTTTTAACTTTAGATGGTGCAAAAGATCAGAAGATAAAATTGTTAAATGAAATAAAGGATGATCTAAGTTCGATTGGTAAGCCATTATCAAAAAGACTAGATAGTATATTAAATAAATATTTTGAATAGGGGAAAATTATATATGCAAAAAAAGTTTTTAGCAAAAAAAGCTGATACAATAAGAGTCTTAGCGGCTGACATGGTTCAACAAGCAAACTCAGGTCATCCTGGAGCTCCCATGGGAATGGCAGACTTGTTGACAGTATTGAGTAATTATATAGTTCACGATCCTTCAAATCCTAAATGGTTAAATAGAGATAGAGTTGTCTTTTCTGGTGGACATGCAAGTAGTATGATTTATTCATTTTTGTATCTTTGTGGATATGATTTAAGCTTAGATGATCTAAAAGAGTTTCGACAATTTCGATCAAAAACTCCTGGTCATCCCGAATATGGTGAAGTTCCTGGAGTAGAAGTTACAACTGGACCTTTGGGTCAAGGAGTTGCAAATGCAGTTGGTTTTTCTATGGCAAGTCAATATGCAAAAAAACTATTAAATAGTGAGAGTGCAAAAGTTATAGATCATAAAGTTTACTGTTTTTGTGGAGATGGAGACTTGGAAGAGGGTATAAGTTATGAAGCATGTTCACTTGCCGGACATCTACATCTTGATAATCTTATACTTATATATGATTCTAATAACATTACTATTGAGGGTGATATTTCACTTGCTATGAGTGAAAATGTTAAACAGAGATTTGAAGCACAAGGTTGGAAAGTTTATAAAATAGATGGTCATGATTATAATGAGATAGACAGAGTTCTTAATGAGCTTAAAACAGAGCAGACTAAGCCTTCACTTATAATTGCAAATACTATCATTGCAAAAGGTGCTGCAACTCTTGAGGGTCAAGCAAAAACTCATGGAGCTCCTCTTGGGGAAGAGGAGATAAAAGCAACGAAGATGGCTTTAGGATTTGATCCTGATAGCAAGTTTAGTGTTGATGATGATGTTCTTGAAAGCTTTAGAGATGCTAAAGTTCGAGGTAATAAAGAGTATAAATCTTGGAATAAACTTCTTCTTGATCTTCCACTAAAAGAGCAAAATGCTACTCTTGAAGCTCTTTTAAATCCCGACTTTTCAAGGATAGATTGGCCTAAATTTGAAGCAGGAGTTAAAATAGCCACAAGAGAGAGTAACCATAAGATATTAAATGCTATTGCAAAAGCAATTCCTGGTTTTATAGGTGGAAGTGCAGATCTTGCACCTTCAAATAAAAGCTATCTTGATGGTTTTGGGGATTTTCCAAATGGTAGAAATATCCATTATGGTATCAGAGAACATGCTATGGCCGCAATAACAAATGCCATATCTTTATATGGACTATTTTTACCTTTCAGTGCAACATTTTTTGTTTTTAGTGACTATATGAAACCTTCAGTAAGACTTGCTGCATTGATGGGATTAAAGACATATTTTATTTGGACACATGATAGTATAGGGGTAGGAGAGGATGGACCAACACATCAACCAATAGAACAATTAAGTCAATTTAGAGCACTTCCTAACTTTTATACATTTAGACCTGCCGATGCTAGTGAAAATGTTATTTGTTGGAAAAAGGCTTTAGAGTTAAATGCTCCATGTGGCTTTGTTCTATCAAGACAAGGGCTTACAACACTAAAAGATAAGTTTGATTTTGGAGATCCAAGTTTTGGAGGCTATCTAATCAAAAGACGAGAAAATGCTGATGTAACTATTATGGCAACGGGGAGTGAGGTAATGACTTCTCTTCAAGCAGCTTGTCACCTTGAAAAAGCCGGTATCATGGCAAATGTTGTTAGTGTGCCTTGTTTTGAGCTATTTTGTGAGCAGGATGAGGATTATATAAAAGATGTTATAGATCCAAAAACGGCAATAGTCGCAATAGAGGCTTCTAGTTCAAATGAATGGTATAAGTTTGCAGATGATGTTTTGAATATGGAGAGTTTTGGAGCAAGTGGTAATGCAAATATACTTTTTGATGAGTTTGGTTTTACTATAAAAGGGATCAAGCAAAAAGTTTTTGATATGTTAAATAGGGAATATATTGAGACCTCAATAGATAATTGCACACTATAAATCTTAAATTTTACTTTGTTATTGGTTTTATATTTAAAACTTTATAATTAATTGCCGATCTAATCTTATACAAAGATTAAAATTATATAATATTAAATATATTTAATTTTATGTCGATTTATAAATTAGGTTAGAATTAATAGAGTTAGGATTGTATAGTATAGATATGAAAAGAGTAAATTTTTTAACAAGCCATTTTTTACCTGAAAATACTGCGGGAACTAATAGAGTTCTCTCCTATGTAAAGGAGTTAGAAAAAAGGTATAAAGTTAATATAATAGCACTTACAGAAAGAGGTAAACCTCAAAAAAATGATAAAGTTAAATTTAGTGACAATATTGATGTCTATTATGTAAATCAAAAAGAGTATGATACAGAAAAATTTTTCTCAAGAGCTCTATGGGAGATATTTTATATAACAAAACTTGTAAAAAAGTCAAATTCAGTAGAATCTGATATAACTATCGCAACTTCACCTTTTATGTTTATTATACCGGTTTTATCAATATTGGGTAAAGGTAAAAAGATAATAGATATTAGAGATTTGACTTGGGAGTATATAGAAGATAATTCCAAATTTAAGACATTTATTAAAAAATCTATCACTAAATTGATGGGTAAAGCAGTTGGTAGATTTGATCATATCTGCATAACCAATGATTATGAAATGGAGTGGGCAAAAAGTGTAGTTGATGATAATAAAATAACAAAAATAGCAAATGGTATTGAAGAATCAAGATTTAATGAACTCTCCTCTATCACAATTAACAGAGATATCCCATTTACAATAACTTATATAGGAAATATAGCAGTTGGTCAAAATGTTCAGGTTTTAGTTGATGGTGCAAAAGATATACCTGATGTCAAGGTAAATATAGTTGGGGAGGGAACAAAATATAGATCGTTAATAAATCATGTTAAGAAGAAAAAGATTAAAAATGTTGAGTTCTTTGGAAAAGTAAATAGAGATGAGATTATAAGCTTTTATCAAAATAGTTCACTTTTATATGCCCAGCTTAATGAGGATTTTAAAACTGCAATGCCTTCAAAACTTTATGAATATGCTTCAACTGGTCTTCCAATACTCTATGGTGGAGTTGGAGAGGCTGTTAAGTTTGTTAAGAGATTGGAAAATTCAATGACGATACTTCCAAACAAACCAAAACTTGTAAAAGAGGCAATATTAAAGTTAAAAGATCAAAATTATGAAATATCTCAAAAAAATAGAGATATTGTCAAAGAGAATTTTATAAGAGAGAGTCAAAGTATTAAAATATTAGATATAGTAGAAAATTTAATAAAGGATGAAAAATGAAAATATTAGTAAATGGTGGTGCAGGTTATATTGGAAGTCATGTTGTAAAACAGCTTGGAGAAGAGGGTGGTCATGAGATAACAGTAGTTGACAATCTTGTAACAGGATTTGAAGATGCTATTCTTTATGGTGAGTTTGTAAATCTTGATCTAAGTGACTTTGAGGCTGTTGATAGATTGTTTGAAGAGAAAAAATTTGATGCAGTGATACACTTTGCAGCCTCTTTAGTTGTTCCTGAGAGTGTAAGTGATCCTATAAAATACTATATGAACAATACAGTAAATACTACAAATGTTATAAGGTGTTGTGTAAAACACGGGGTAAATAGATTTATTTTCTCTTCAACCGCAGCAACCTATGGAGAACCAGATGAGAAATATATCCCAGTAAATGAAAATACACCAACATCACCTATAAATCCTTATGGTAGTAGTAAGCTCATGAGCGAGACAGTTTTAAAGGATACTGCATTTGCTCATCCAGATTTTAAGTATGTTATTTTTAGATACTTTAATGTAGCAGGTGCAAGTTTGGATGGAAAGATAGGTCAATCAACAAAAGGGGCAACACACCTTATAAAAGTTGCAGCAGAGACAGCTTGTGGTAAAAGAGATAAGATGTATGTCTTTGGAGATGACTATAACACTGAAGATGGAACATGTATTAGAGATTATATTCATGTGGAGGATTTAGCATCTGCACATCTTGAGGGACTTAGATATCTAAATGAGGGTAATAAAAGTGATATATTTAACTGTGGTTATGGGCATGGATTTTCAGTTTTAGAGGTCTTAGATACCATGAGAGATGTAAGTGGGATTGATTTTAAAGCGGATATAAAAGAGAGACGAGCTGGTGATCCTGCTATTTTGATATCAGATAATACAAAAATAAGAGAGGTTATGAACTGGCAACCAAAATATGATGATCTAAAACTTATATGTAAAAGTGCACTTGATTGGGAGAAGAAGATATGAAAAAAAAGGTGATGCTTGTTTTTGGAACAAGACCAGAAGCTATAAAGATGGCTCCATTGGTCAAGGAGTTTCAAAAAGATAGCGATTTTGAGACTATTGTAACTGTTACAGCTCAACATAGAGAGATGTTAGATCAGGTTTTAAATCTCTTTGAAATTGAGCCTGACTTTGATCTAGATATCATGAAGCCTGGACAAGATCTATATGAAGTAACTTCAAATATACTGCTTGGGCTAAAGCCAATTTTGCAAAAAGTAAAACCGGATCTTGTCTTGGTTCATGGTGATACAGCAACTACTATGGCTACTTCTATCGCATCATTTTATCAACAGATTGCAGTAGGACATATAGAAGCTGGGCTAAGAACAAACAATATATACTCACCTTGGCCAGAAGAGGGGAACAGACAGGTAACAGGAAGACTTGCAACATATCATTTTGCACCAACAAATGAGAGTAGATCTAATCTTTTAAAAGAAAATGTCGATGATAGTAGAGTAATCGTTACAGGTAATACAGTGATCGATGCTTTACTTAGAGTTGTTGAGAAGATTAAAAGTGATAAGGAGTTGGAGCAGACTCTTATATCTGCAATAGATAAAAAGGGATATTTGCTCAATAAAGATAAGAGATTGGTTTTAGTTACAGGACATAGAAGAGAGAATTTTGGAGATGGGTTTTTAAATATATGTCAGGCTTTAAAAGAGTTGGCAATGGAGTATGAAGATATAGATATCGTATATCCAGTTCACCTAAATCCAAATGTCCAAAGACCAGTAAATGAGATACTATCAGATGTTGATAATGTATATCTTATTGATCCACTCGATTATGAGCCATTTGTATATCTTATGAGCAGATCTTATTTTATACTAACAGATAGTGGAGGTATTCAAGAGGAGGCTCCAAGTCTTGGTAAACCGGTGCTTGTCATGAGAGATACAACGGAAAGACCTGAAGCTCTTGAGGCTGGGACTGTTAAGCTTGTTGGAACCAATTTAAATAAAATTGTCAATGAGGCAAAAGATCTTCTTGATAACAAAGATGAGTATGAGAAGATGTCTAGATCACATAACCCTTATGGGGATGGTAAAGCTTGTAATAGAGTTGTTTTATATTTAAAGGAGAATTTATGAGTCAAAAAAAAGTTTGTGTAATTGGGCTTGGATATATAGGTTTACCAACTGCATCGCTTCTTGCAAATAAGGGATATAAAGTTCATGGTGTTGATGTAGTGCAATCAACAGTAGATACAATTAATAAGGGTGAGATACATATAGTTGAGCCAGATCTTGATACATTTGTTCAATCTGCAGTAAACTCTGGTAATTTGGTTGCAGATACAAAGCCAACTGAGGCTGATATATTTATTATTGCTGTTCCAACACCATTTAAAGATGATCATGTTCCAAATATTGATTATATTGTTTCAGCTACAAAATCAATTTCTACATATGTTAAAGATGGAAATATTGTTATATTAGAGTCAACTTCACCAGTTGGAACAACTGATATAATGGAACAGACTCTAAAAGATGAGGAAGTAGATACCTCTCATATACATTTTGCACACTGCCCTGAGAGAGTATTGCCAGGTAAAATAATGCATGAATTAGTTGCAAATGATAGAATAGTTGGTGGAACTACTAAAATTGCAACAAAATTGACTGCTGATTTTTATAGGACATTTGTAACAGGAGAAGTTTTAGAGACTGATGCAAGAACTGCAGAGATGGCAAAATTGACTGAAAATAGTTTTAGAGATGTAAACATTGCATTTGCAAATGAGCTTAGTATATTGGCTGAAAAATTTGGTATAGATGTATGGGAATTAATAGAACTTGCAAATAGACATCCAAGAGTAAATATACTCCAACCCGGATGTGGTGTAGGAGGACACTGTATAGCAGTTGATCCTTGGTTTATAGTTGATGCTGGTAAAGGTGATGCAAAAATTATTAAAACTGCTAGAGAGGTTAATGATTATAAGAGTGAATGGGTTGTAAATAAAGTTAAAAATGAGGTAATAGAGTTTGAAAAAACTCATGCAAAAAAAGCAAAAGTTGCTTGTATGGGACTTGCTTTTAAACCAGATATTGATGATCTTAGAGAATCTCCGGCTTTATATATTGCACAAAGACTTAAAGCAGATGGATTAGATGTAGTAGCAGTTGAACCAAATATAGATTCTCATCCAGAGTTTGATAATTTAGATCCAAAAAATGCTATTGTAGAGTCTGATATTATAGTTTTTTTAGTTGCTCATAAAGAGTTTTTGGATTTAGATATTGAAGAAGGTAAAACTATTTTATCTTTTTGTAAATTGGATGATAGGAGATCTAAAAAGAGATCTTAGAGATAGGTTTTATTAAATATATTTAATTTATTAAAATTAAAATTTAATATTTAAAATGATATTATATGTTTAATTTATTATTGTATTTAATTAAATGTTACATATTGTTAAAAATATATGCCAATTAGTTGGTGTATTGTTTAAATTTTTTAACAATTAATTTTAATATTATATTTATTTTTATATAATGTGTTAATTTATAATTAAGGATGAAGTGTAATGAATGGATATAAAAGTATAATCACAATGAGTGTTTTAGGGGCTTTTTTATTGGTTGGGTGTAGTTCAAAGGATAAATATCTTCTGTTTAATGCAAATAAAAAAAATACATTGAGTGCGGCAACTACAAATTTGGATTATAATGTATATGAGTCAAAAATATTGCCAAATAACAGATTGTCTATCTTGGTTTTTAATCATCCAGAACTAAGCACAAGAGATGTTAGAGCTCAAGTTGATCCAAATACAGAAAGAGGTGTTTTGGTATCAAGAGATGGAACAGTTGATCTTCCTCTAATTGGAGTAGTAAGATTATCTGGTTTAACAGCAAGAGAAGCTGCAACTTTGCTTACAAGAGAGTATTCTAAGTATGTAAAACATGCTCATGTAACTGTTGATATTTTAAATAAAAGAGCATTTGTTATGGGTGAGGTTAGAAATCCAGGAAGAGTAAACATTGTAGAAGACACCTCAAGTTTATTAGAACTTTTGGCAAGTAGTGGTGGGCTTACTGATTTTGCTGATAGACAGAGAGTTAAAATAATAAGAGGCACAAGAAATAAGCCTGAGGTAGAAAATGTTGATCTAACAAAATTATCATCATTAACACCAAATGCACTAACTATATATCCAAATGATGTTGTATATGTCGAGCCTAATGAATATAGAAGAAGAAATTTAGGTATAGCTGAAGCAATGCCAGGTATTGAGATAGCTGATAGAATATTAAATATACTATTTAATGGAAAGCAGTTGACAAATACTCGTCTATTTGATATAAGACATTAATATTTTAATTTATAAGTAAAGGGAAGTATATGCAAAGAAGTCCAGATCAAAATATCAAAAGAGGTACTGAAGGTAACCACTTTTTAAATCTATTTGCAAAAAATAAGCTATTAACTCTAATAACAGTTTTGCTTTTTTTATTGGGAGGATTTATTTATAGTTATCTATCCACACCAATTTATGAAACCTCTTCATCGATAGAAGTTAGTGGAGATAAATTGGATATAAATATTATGAATAGGGATGCATATAATAAAGACACTACTTTAATAGATACGGAAGTAGAAGTTTTAAGATCAAGAAAGATTATAGCTGAAGCTGTTGAAAAGATAGGTTATCAGATAAGATATTTTGAAGTTCATGGATATAAAAATGTTGAGCTATATAAAGACTCCCCTATATTAGTGAAAAACTTGAAAGTTAAAAATCAAGAGCTTTATGGCACTTGGCTCTATATCGATCCTATTGATGATGAACATTTTAGATTATATACTAAAAATGGTGGTATTTTAAAAACTATTAAAGAGTTTTTTTTAGGAGCAGATAATAGTGAAGTTAAATATAATGGGGAGTATAAATTTGGAGAAAAAATTGATACTCCATACTTTTCTGCCGTTGTAGATAAACAAGGAAGTGTATATGGAAGAAAATTTATTTTTGAAGTAATGGATAAAAATAGTGCTATTAGTTTAGTAAGTAGAAATTTAAGTGTATTTCCTATATCCAAAAATGGTTCAATTATTAAAATGGTATATCAAGATAATAATTCTTTAAGAGCAAAAGAATTTTTAGATGCACTTATGGAGAGTTATATCAGTAAAAGTGTTAGTAAAAACACAACAGAAGCTTCACAAGCATTAATATTTGTTGATACACAACTTAAAAAAGTTAAACAGAAGCTCAAAAAATCAGCAATTAAACTTGAAAACTATAAAGAAGAAAATAATCTCATGAATATAGATTCTGAATCTGATGTTACAATTAAACAACTGAGTAAATATAAATCAGAGTTAGCTGATCTTAAGATAAAAGAGAATGCATTTCAATCTTTATATAAAGAGTTTAGAAAAGGAAATTATGGTGCAGTATCTTCATTGGCAAGAGATTATCCAGTTTTAGAGACTTTGCTTTCAGATCTCCAAAGAGCAAAATCAAATAAAATTACACTTCTTACATCTTTTACAGAGTCTCATCCTGATGTTCAAAAAGCAAATGAGAAGATTGAAGATATTAAGATGGCACTAGAGAGTGCAATTGAAAGTATAAATGATTCATTAAGAGAGAAAAGAAGAGCTATTGAGGATACTTTATATGCTAAAGAGACTATGCTCTCAAAGCTTCCTGAAAAGGAGAGAGAGTTAGCTGATCTTAAAAGAACATTTGAAGTAAATCAAAAGACATATCAATTTTTATTAGAAAAACAATCAGAGATGTCAATTGCTAAAGCTTCAAAAGTTTCAAATAATAAGATTTTAGATAGACCTGTTATTCCTAAAAAGCCAATAAAACCTAAAAAATCTATGATTTTAGCTATTAGTGCTTTACTTGGACTTTTAACATCTATTTTATTTACATTTATTAGAGATATTATGGATCATAAGGTAAAAACGAGAGATGAGTTGTCATCTCTTAGCTCATTGCCTTTTTACGGTCTTATTCCACATTCAAAATTATCTGGAAAGTTATTTGTTTTAGATGACCACCAATCGGTGGAGAGTGAAGCTATGAGACTTATTAGGACAAATATGGAGTTTGTATCTACTAAAAATAAAAGCAAGGTTATTGTTGTTACATCTACAATTCCAGGAGAGGGTAAGACTACAATTGCAAGTAATTTAGCATCTGTATTGGGTATGGCTGATAAAAAGACAATAGTTATATCTTTAGATATGAGAAGACCGATGCTACACAAAACTTTTGTTTTAACAAATAAAGTTGGTATGAGTACAGTTTTATCTGGAACTAATGATCTAAAAGAGGTTATTTGGGAGCATAAAAAGATAAAAAATCTTGATATTATCACATCAGGTCCAATACCACCAAATCCATCAGAGCTTATTCAAACTGGCAAGTTGGAGAGCATTATTTCAGAGCTAAGAGAAAATTATGATTATATCATAGTTGATGCACCTCCAATAGGAGCATTGACTGATTCAATACTTCTTATGAAGTTGGCTGATATATCTTTAGTTGTATTTAGATCAGAGTTTTCAGATAAAGAGTTTGTAAAATCTTTGGAGGATATGATAGGCTCTTATAGCATTGAGAATGTTGGACTTATTTTAAATGATGTAAAGCCGAAAAATTTGTCACAAAGTTTTTTTAAGTATAGCTATACTTATAAGTAAACTTTTTTATAGGAGCATATGCTAATGGATTTGCAAGTTATGATAGTAGAGGGATTACTTCTTTTTTTCATTAGCATATTTTTTACATTAGTTATAAAAAGAGGTGCTGGTAGATTAAATCTTATAGATATCCCAAATAAGAGGAGTTCTCACACTTCTCCAACTCCCAGAGGTGCTGGAATTGGAATATTTTTATCTTTTTTTATAATTTTTCTTCTGTTTCATCACCATTTTTTATATCAATATAAGGCTTTTTTTATTTCCTTATTTATAATCTTTTGTATTGGTGTTTATGATGATATAAAAAATATTAGTGCTAAGAGTAAATTATTTGCAATTGTATTTGCTGCTTTGATCTCTTTTATATATGGTGATTTTCAGATCAAAAATTTAGGTAACTGGTTTGGATATGAACTTACATTACCATATATACTATCTTTATTTTTCACAGTTTTTGCAGTATCTGGATTTACAAATGCACTAAATCTTATAGATGGTATAGATGGTTTGGCAGGTTCTATATCATTTGTTATACTATCTTCACTATTGTATATTGGGGTTATTTATCATGATGATTTTTTAATTACAGTTTCATTTTTTCTTATGGTATCTATTGTCTCATTTTTATTTTTCAACTGGTATCCGGCATCTATATTTATGGGAGATAGTGGCTCTCTTGTTATAGGATTTATAATATCTATCTTATCTATTAGAGCTATAAATTATATAAGTGATACTTCGATTTTGTTTATTACTGCTATGCCTATTATTGATACAGTAATTGTTATGACAAGACGGCTTCAAAGAGGTGAGTCTTTATTTAAGCCAGATAAAAAGCATATTCATCATAAGATCATAAATTTTAAAAAGAGAGTTGATGAGAGTGTCTATATTCTTATATCATTGCAGATTGTTTTTTCAATTATAGGATTACTTCTAAAAGATAAAAGTGACTTTATAAATCTTACTTTATTTTTAATAATATTGTTTATGATTTTTCACATATTTGATGACAGAAGATTATCAAGAGATGCACTGTTATTGACTAAATTTAAAAAGTTTTATATAAAAAAGGTTAAATGTATTACTAAGTGTAATACTATATATCTTGTAGTGATTTTAATAGTTGTGATTTTTATTTTAAAATTGTTCTTATAGTTTTTGTATCTGATTTTGAAGATATAATTTGTTATACTATCTAAAAAACAAGGGATTATAAAGATCTATGATCTACAAACATGAGATACCACAAAGTTCGAGATTATACTTTTCCAAGAGTGCTAAAATAAAAAGAGATATTGAAAATAAGGCTAGTTCTATATTTTATAGCTTAGGATTTGAGGAGATTGTAACACCATTTTTTTCATACCATCAACATAGTGAAATTGATGAGAGAATGCTCATTAGATTTAGTGATAATGATAACAATCTTTTATCAATTAGAGCAGATAGCACGATGGATGTTGTAAGACTTATTACCAAAAGGGTTGGCAGATCAACCGATCAAAAAAAGTGGTTTTATATTCAACCTGTATTTAGATATCCATCGTGTGAGCAGTATCAAATAGGAGCTGAATATCTTGAAAACTCTTTTGTAAATGAAGCAATAAATGATGCACTAAAGATTGTTAGCTCTTTGGACTTAACCCCTAAATTGCAGATATCAAACATGAAGATCCCACAAATTTTATCAAAAGAGTTAGATATAGATATAGATATATTTGAGAGTTCAAATATTCAAGAGATTTTTAAATTAAATCTTCCATGGCTAAATAGATTAGCTTCCATTCAAACTATTGCAGATATAAAAGAGCTTATAGATATGCTTCCTCTTTTTTTAAAAGATGAGGTTATTAAGATAGAAGAGCTATGTAGTGATATAGATTATAAAGATATAATAATCTCACCACTATTTTACTCAAAGATGAGATATTATGATGGGCTGTTTTTTAGACTATTTAGAGATAATAGACTATTTGGAATGGGTGGTGCATATCGTTATGAGGATATAGATTCGGTTGGATTTGCACTATATACCGATAACTTAATAGAGGAATTGATAAGTGAGTAATAAAGCAGACATAATTGTAGGTCTTCAATGGGGAGATGAGGGAAAAGGAAAGATCGTAGATCATAAGGCTCAAACACATGATGTAGTGTGTAGATTTGCAGGTGGACACAATGCTGGGCATACTATCGTTGTTGATTCTAGAGAGTATGCTCTTCATCTTATTCCTTCAGGTGTTTTAAATCCAAATGCTATAAATATAATAGGCAATGGAGTTGTGCTTAGTCCAGAAAACTTAATAGAAAAAGAGTTAAAGCAGTTTGATTCATTAAAAGGTAAGCTATTTATTAGTGATAAAGCACATCTGTTGCTTCCCTATCATGCACAAATAGATAAAGCAAGAGAGAAGTTAAGAAAAAAAGCGATTGGAACAACTGGTAAAGGAATTGGTCCAGCTTATGCAGATAAGATAAGAAGAGTAGGGCATAGAGTTGGAGAGCTTAAAGATCCAAGTAAACTAACTAAAAAGATAATCTCTTATTTTACGGATAATAGATTGCTTTTTGAAGCACTTGGTATTGATACACCAAACGAGAGTGATCTTTTTGATCAGTTAAGTTATTACAAAGATAATTTATACTCATAT
>Ga0256841_1001263_pt1 | contig 22602 bp, 15 predicted proteins | sample 356308metaG_FD_185971 | JGI IMG/M metagenome (GOLD analysis project Ga0256841, IMG submission 185971) | Hydrothermal vent microbial communities from Mid Atlantic Ridge, Atlantic Ocean - 356-308 | ecosystem: Environmental > Aquatic > Marine > Hydrothermal vents | place: Atlantic Ocean: Mid... | reverse complement strand
AGAGGCCAAGGAGGGGGAGATATGGATGGTGGCGCAAAATCGTACTCCTTTTCAAAAGAAAGAAAGAGAAGGTTGGTGATCTACTGAAAAAGGTGGCTTGGGATCGACTTAAAACCTGAGGCGGAATCCAAAAATGCTGACCCAGTCTTCTTCGAGCTGATTTCCATTCAGGTCGAGGAGGAGAGGGAGCTGGATGGCCCCCTCGAGGAGAAAGTTTTCGTTGAAAATGAGCTGAAGACCGAGGGTGCCGAAGATTTTGTTTCCTCCTGTGTTGCCGATGCGCATTCCTCCGCTTTGGTCTTTGGAGGCGAGGAGGGAGTTCAGTTCGGCGATCAGGTTCACGGTTTTTTGGTCGTGGCGGACATAGCGTGCAGGATAGAGGCGGAAATGCCCCCCCAAGTCAGCGCGGAGAGTGTTGCCGAAGCGATAGGCCTTGGCCTCTGTGTTGAACTTGGCGATCAGGTCCGCGCTGATGAGCCAGCGGCCTTGGATCTTTGTGATTGCCGTGCCGAGGATGCCGTCCACCGATCCTGAGCCGGGTTGTAGGGGGATGGGAAGGAGGGAACCTCCGGAGCGTTCGCTCGTACTCCCGCTGGGGAGTTTTACGCCGAAGAGTAGGGAGGCTTCGAGGGTTTTCGCTCGGCCGGTCTTTTGCAGAAAACGGTATTTTCCCACCAGGCTGAGATCCCCGAGGCCAGAGGATCGGAGCTTGGGTGTCCCGGAAGCTGGAGTGAGGCGTTTGGAGAGGAAGGGAGCCGAGAGGGAAAGGGTGAGATCTCGATCCAAGCCAAAGACCACTTTGCTCATCAGCGCGTCCATGGAGAGGGACTGTCCTCCTCCACTCTTTTCCGTGTGCACCCAGCGTCCTACCAGACCTTGTCCGTTGAAGTCCACGGTACGGCCGGAAGTGGTGACAATGGCGTCATCATAGACAAGACCTAGATCCTCTAGAGAGTGTTCCCTAAGAGGCATGGAGGTTTGGCAGGCCGTGAGGAGGAGTAAGGAAAGAAGAATGCGAAAGGGGGATTTCCCTTCAAGCGGAAACCTGGCTACTGGAAAATCCTTGGTTTGCATGCGGGGATCCTAGGCCATGGGGCATGGTATTGAATCAAGGGTTTTTTGGAAAAAGCCACGCCGAGAAGCGCAGAAGGACTTTCCTATTGGGAAGGCAGAAACACTCCAGCCGGGTAATACTCCTACTTATCCGACTACGATCAGGGCGGATCATCTCGCTTTATGAGAAAATATGCTTTTTTCCTTGTTACCTATTTTTCTATTCCCTACATTCCACTTTGCTGGTTTAAGGGAGCCATGCTTTTGCTTTCTACCAGTTAAACCTCTCTCGTCTTTTTTTTTAACTTTGGAGAACTACATGAAAAATTCTTCCACCTTTGCCATCTCTCTCCTTTGCCTTTCTCTTGCAATGGGTGTCTCAAGCTCGAGGCTCCAAGCCCAAAGAGTGACCAAATCAGGCCGCTATTCCCGAAGTTTCGGTAACTCGTATTTGGGAGGAAGTGTTTATGCTTCCAGCTATGTTTCCTGGTATCGGCGGGGGAGCTATGAGAGCTCCTCAGCTAGTTTCTATGTTTCGGGGTATGGGCGTTTGCTCCGTCGGGGCTTCTCAGTGGGGAGGATTGGTCTCAGCGGTTCCAGCCGTTCTTCCAATGGGAAGGTCACGGGATCGGGAAGGCTCTATCTGAATCTTGCGGGAAAAACCGTGTACTCCAAATCCTTCCCCACGAGCAAAACCTGGAGTCTTCGTCCCATCACCTACAAGGTCTTTCCGCGGGATCCTTCTTATCGCTTTTCTGTGGGGCCTGTTCCGATCCGAGTCTCGGGGAATGCTGGGGCCGGTGCGCAAGCGGGCGCGGGGGTCCGCCTTCTTCCCTATAGGGCCTATGTGGGCATTCATGGGACCGGACGCGCCTGGGGCTGGGGAAGAGCCTCCGCCCGGGCGGACATTTGGGTGGCTTCTCTGGGATTGAGTTTTGAGGGTCGTTTTGCGGACCAATCCCTGACGGCTTCCGCCTCCGCCGGAATAGGAGGAGTTCGTGGGCGTGTGGTCTATACCATCCGGGCCATTTCGTTGAAGCTCTACCTCAAGGCGCGCATTCTTTGGAAAAAATGGTCTAAAACGATTGCGACCTATCGGAGCCGGACCTATTCGAAGCTGCTTTGGAGTCGCTAAGCTCCAGGCCATAGGTCATCCCTGCCATGAAGTTTAAAAACATCATATGGGTTCTCCTTCCGGCTCTTTTGGTCGGAGGGAGTTTTTTCTTGCTCTTCCCCCGGGACTCTAGGGTCCATGGGAAGGAACGGTCCCTTTCTGCTTTGCGGGAAGTTCGGGCTGGGTCCCTGCAGAAACGGGCAAAGCTCTCGGACCGGCAGGCAAAGAGAAAGGCCCAAAAGGCTGACTTGGTTTGGGGTGCGCCCAGTGGAAGCTTTTTTCGGTACCAGTTTCATCTTCGCTTCCAATTTGGGTTCCTTGAAAAGAACAAAACGGAGCCGAGCGATTGGGCTCCCATGGAAATCCAGGGCAAGTTGTTTTGGATCGTCCAAGATCGGAGCCCCGACGAGATTTTGACCTTGCTCCGTTTTGATTCTCTCCGTCTTTTTTCTATGGGAAAGGAGGTTCAGGATCCCCTCCGCTTGGAGGCGGCCCGCGCGGAAACCTTCCTTCGAATGAATACCAAGGGCAAGGTGCTGGGCCTTGCTTTTGCTCCTAAGCTTCACGGCTCCCAACGGGATTTCCTTCGTTCACTCTATGGGTATTTAAGCATTCCCGTGCCCGATCCAAACCACCTTCAATGGAAAGAAAGCTGTGGTGATGCGACAGGGATGTTCGAAGCCTCTTTTAAGCGTCTTTCCCAATCCAAGAAAGGTTTGCAGGTGCAGAGGACTCTTGTCCGCTACCTACGGATGGTCGCTCCAGTCGCCGAGATCCCCGAGCATCGTTACCAGGGAAGGGTGGTCGGATTTTTGGATTCTTCTTTAGCCTGGCTTCGAGAAGTAAAAATCGCCGAGGAACTGCAGATGCATATTCCCGAGGGAACGGGGGCTACGGTTCTGAAAACCCAGGGGACCATCCTTCTGGAAAAGCATGAGAGCCTGCCTCTTTCCTCCTTGAAACGCTTCCAGGATTTCGATGCCAAGGCTTGGGCCTCCCCGGGAGGGGATGGAGAAACGGGCGAGCTCAGCGCACAGGAACGTTTGGACATGCTCGCAGAGGAATTCCGGGGCGTTTCTCTTCAGGAACTGATGGATGGTCTGAAGGCTGCCCTGCGTCAAGGCTTTGAGTCCAAGGAAGTTTATGAAGCCTGGTCCCGTCTCGGCCGTTTTCTTGAGGCTTTTCCCAAAAGAGCCAAGGACCTTGAATCCCTTCTTTTGGGAGGGGGGGCAGAGGGACAGTTTGCCCAACTTCTGGAAGTCGCCTTAGGGGCTGCGGGGACGAAGGAGGCCCAAGAAGTTTTGACTGTGCTGGGGGCCAATCCCAATCTGGGGATGGAGCTGCGGGAGGGTGCCATTCGTTCCCTGATGCAACTGGCCCAGCCCCAGAGAGAGACCCTGGCTTTCTTAAGGAACCTGATTCAGGAAGGTGGGAGAAAGGGAGTTCTCCGAGCTGCTTCTCTCCTTTCCCTTGGTACTCTGGCGGGACGGAGCGGGATGAGGTTTAAGGATGGCTCTACCCCCTTAAAGGCCTTGATGGGGCAGGAAGACCAGGCAAGGAGCGGTGGTTTTCTTCAGACTTGGATTGCGGCTCTGGGCAACACGGGAAAAAAAGAGGTTGTCCAGGTTTTGGACCGCTATGCGAAGAACCCCAACCGAAGTCTGAGAGAGGCTGCGATTCGCAGTTTGGGCACTCTTGGGAATGATGCCGCCGTACATGCGTTGGTCCAACGCTTCAGGTTGGAAAAAGACCCCCGGCTGAAACTTCAAACCGTCCGAGCTCTTGGGGGGATCTCCAGTCCAAACGCCCAAAAACGTCTGCGAACCTGGGCCTTGGAAAGCCAAAATCCCCGCATCCGAGCGGAAGCTTTGAACGCCCTTTCTCAGGACTTGAAAGAGCCCCGCAATTTGAGGGCCCTTCAAGAAGCCGCGAGCCGAGATCCAGACCCAAAGATCCGTGCCTTTGCCCAGAGAGTGTTGCGCTCCCGTAAGAAATAAATTTAGGGTGGGACGATGACTCCCTTCCTTGGCTCTTGCCTTTCCCCCAGGCATTCCGACATTCCGAAGAGCTTTTGAAAGAACTATCGCTTCAAAATTTTGTTAAAGAAACAATGCTTATCCGGATTATTGCCTAGACGCAGCGGAGGAGGGAGCGGGTTCGCTGGGATTAAGCTCCAGACGCCAGATATTAAAAACTCCTTCCCGATTCGAGCGGAAGAAGATGGCCTTTCCGTCACGATCAAAAACAGGGCTGTCATCCCAAGAGCCGTTGGTGGTCAGCTGTGTGGGGTTGTTTCCATCTACCTTCATCAACCAAAGATCGAAGTTTTGGAGTCCGTTTGCGTCAAAGCCTTCATCGGAGGCATAGACAATGGACTTACCATCGGGGGACCAATTGGGATCCTTGATTTCAAATTTTGTGTTTTGAGTCAGCTGGGTCTCATGACTGCCATCCTCATTCATCATCCAAAGTTGTCTTTTTCCGCTTCTCCTGTCCTTTCGCAGGAAAAGAATTTTTTTCCCGTCCGGGGAGGTTTTGGGGGATTCTCCTTCGCGGAGTACGGTGGGAAGGCCACTCGAAGCCTCAACGACCCAAACCTGCCACTTTTTGGAATGGATGGGTAGAGAGCTATAGACAATGTTTGCTCCATCGGGAGAGACCGAAGGTCCCTGGTCCATGGATTCTGTCTGCGTAATTTTGGTAATCCCTCCTCCTCCGGTCGTTTTGACCCTCCACAATTTGGCCGAAAGGCTGGTTCGGTTGGAACTGAAGTAAATGTATTTTCCATCCGGGGAGTAGGAGGGCGTATTGTCGAACCAACGCCCCGAGGTGACCCGAGTTCGTGTCCTCGAACGGTAATCCTGTTGCCAAATATTGCTGAACAGACTTTGATCTTTCCCATATTCCATCACCCAAAATAAGATTTTGTCATCCACCGGGGATGTCACAGGAGGGCCCACCATGATGCCCTGATCCTTTTCATTGTTGGTAATGCGCATGACGCTCTTGGTGTTTGGGGATCTCTCAATGTCCTGGCTCAAATAGGCACGGGTGGGAACTCTGCGGATCGTTGTTTTATAGAGTCCCCCTTCCGGTGATGGAACCCAGGAAAAAACCACCATGTCCACAGTGACGATTTTGTCTTTTGTTGGATGGGATGCGCATCCGGCAAAGGCGATCCATGGGAGTAAAGGGAGAAGGATAATTGGGGCGATTGCTTTCATTTCGTTCCTTGTTCTTTGATGAAAAACGCTCTGAGGCTGTCATTGCCGGAGGCAGGTGGAACGAACCCGAAATTGGCGATTTTTTTTCAGGGTTTGTGATTTGGAAAGTCTACCTTTCCTGGAATGGCCTCTTTTATTTAAAAAGGGCCAACTTTTTCATTGAAGAGCTAAGCCACATAAAAGGGATTTTTTGCTAGGATTTTCTCTTTCTCCTCTTGTTCTCGTCTTTCTTTTTCTTTCAGGTGCAACGATGCGAAAACTTCTTCTGCTTGCCGCTCTTCCCCTCATTTCCCCCTCTCTCCTCGCCCAAACCGGCCCCACATTAAAAACCAACAGCAATGTGGGGATCTTCGTCGCCGATCAAAACGAAACCTTGGTACGGGCGAAAAAGGCGGGTTTTAACATTGAGCAGCCTTTGAACCTTCAAGTCAATACGCGGACGGGCGTGACTGCCTCCAGCCAAATTTCTCTTCGAGACACCAATGGCTTCCTTGTGGTGACCGTTGCGGCCCGAGGAGCGGTTGATTCGCAGAACCCCAAGGCCCGGGCGAGCTTTGGTAGCACCACTTCTTTGATCGCCCAGGGGCTTCACCAGGGGCCGACTTCGGTTCTTCTCAACATTCCCCTTCCCAAGGGCTCGCAGGGTTTGCTCAGAGTTCGCTACTCAGGAACTCTTGTCGGGGGCGCTCGTGCCATGGCCCGGGTGGATATCGGCAATGATCGCAGCTTCGAGTTTTCCCAAGCGGCCGGCAAGCAAGTGCAAAAGGATTTTCCCGTGAAAGCAGGTGCCAGGGGCATCCAGGTTTTGATGGAGACCAATGAGAGCGGACAGGTCCAAGGCAAGGGAAAGGCAAGTTATGAAACCGGCCTTGTCGTGATCTTCATCCCTCGACCCGGCTGCAACTTCATTTCCTATGGCAAGTCCTGCGGGGCGGTTCTAAGCGGAGAAACGAAACCAACCCCCGGGGGTCCCATTGTCTTCCTCAACCTGAGCAAAGCTCCCAAGTCTTCTCCGCTGGGATTAATCCTTGGGATTCAAAAGCGCAGTCTCAAGATTCCCGGCTCCTCCTGCATGGTGTTGACTAAGCCTGTGATCTTCCTTCCCTTCTTCACCAACCAACAGGGAAGTGCCAAGATGGTCTTGGGGGGAGGTCCCGTAAAGCCCTTTACCTTCTTGGCCCAAGCCTTGGTCTTGGACCGCGGGACCTTCCAGTTCTCCACCAGCAATGGCCTGGAAGCGATTTGCCGGTAGGTAGGGGGGGGCTGGCCAATCCAATCCCCGGTGCTGGATCAAAAGTCACAGGGGATTGGAACCTGGTTTCGAAGCAAGCAGACTAACTCCCAAAGGTTAGTTCGTACCCATTGCTGAGTTCAAAAAAGCTCCCCAGTTGGGGGAAGATGGCTTGAAAAAGGAAAGTGCTTCCTTGCAACCCCAACTGTTTGGGAGCCAAGAAGGTTTGATTCCAAGTCCCCCCAGCACTGGTGACGAAGGGGGGAAGGGGGATCCATCCCTGGGTCAAGTCCAAGAAGAGGCGGCAGCCTATGTTTGTTTGACTTGGAAGGTGGATGGATTGGGGAGCGCGGATTCCCAAAAGCAGGAGCCCAGGGGATTGGGCGGGAGCCGCTTTGCCGCTTGCCCTAAAAGTTTTGCCCAGAACCGGATCGTCAATAAGGAGTTTCGGAGTCTGGAGGATCTGCCCGCCGCATCCTTGGCCAATCGGAAGGCCGTGAGCACCGGGGAACCAAGCCCAGGGTTCTCTCCCGTGAAGATCATCTTCAGCTGCAAAGAGGAGGAGCCCACCACTCAGGCGAAGGGGGCGTGGGTTTCGGAAGATTTGTTTGGAGACCAAAACCTTGGTTCCCTTTGGGCTTCCATCGGTAGTCCAGATCCTTCCGTCGGCAACAAAGAGAGCACGGCGGCTTCCGAGAGGGCGGAGTCCTTGGTCTGAACTGGGATTACGGACAAAGGTAGCAATCCCTTTGGTTCCTGCCTTGGTTCCATCGGTCAACCAAAGGCTGCGCCGTCTGGGGTTGGAGGCAAGGGTTCCCAAGATCAAGATTTTTCCTTTGAAAGGCAAGAGGGAAATAGTGTCGAGGCCCTTGGGGTCCAGGGAAAGCCTTTGGGCTTTGTAGGTCTGCTTGTTTTTACGGATGGCATAAACTGATCCCGAAAAGATGGGGTCTGCAACCAAAAGAAACGATTCTGTTGCAGCCAAGATCCCGCCCCGGGAAAGGCCATTGGCGAAAGACTTGAAGGGGATGTTTCCCACAATCCCTCCGGCTTTGGGGTCCGTGTAAAAAAGGGAAAAAGGCTGGGATCTTTTTTGTGCGATCAACCAGGCGCGCCCATCCCAGCCGATCGATGCCTGAGGATGACTGGAGCCCACACCCTTGCTGAGATCTCCAAGGGAATGGGTTCCCTTTTGGGTTCCATCGCTTACCCAAGGTTCTTGGCCTTGACTCGAGGTTTCGGCGGAGAAAAAGATTCGGTTTCCTATTGTATTGAAGTGGGAGGGATAGGAACTCGGCCTTCCTCTTTCAATGTCCACAAGGAGTTTTGTTCCATTCGAGCTTCCATCACTGACGTAGAGCTCGACTCCCGCTTGGCTCTTTATGGACCGAAAACCAAAGAAGAGTTTGTCGCCGAAGAGGCTTGCGAAGGGGGGTTCTATTTGCCTGAAGATCCCCCCGCGGCTTCCTTGAAGAAGGAGGGATTGGTTTGGTGCGCCTGCTCCCAATCTGTGTAGCTCTGTTCCATTACCCAGAAAGATAAAGCTTCGGTCGAAAGAGGGGAGAAGATTGTCTTCAGAAGGGTTTTGGATGGATTTCGCCAGCCTTCCTAAGAGGAGAACCTTTCTTCCTCTGGTTTTCCAAATCCATTGGCTGAGAGGAAAGGAATTACCCTGTCCCAAGAAAAACGAGGAGCGACCTATGGGAAATGCGTCTAGGTTTTCAAGAGATTTTGTCCCCTTTATGGGGTAGAGATCTTTAAGGAGTCGGACACCGCCGAGAGTTCCGTCATTTGCGTAGATATAAGGCTCTAAGAAGCCCGAGGAAGGGGGAAAGGTGCTCTGGAGATAGGTCCAATTTTTTGTATAGAGTCCTACCAAAGGATCATAAGGAGCCCAATGCCCCTTGGCGATAAAGCGTCCTTTACCTGTTAAAGGATTCACGCTCCATAGTTCTGGTTTGGAACCATTGAGCAGGGAAAGGAGAATTCCATTTTGTGTTCTGACACCTCCCTGAAAAAAGCTCAGGTTTTTCAATGGAAGGCGCAAGGGATAGGGGGCTTTGCCTAGCTGATAAACCCAGGGAGGATTGGAGGAGGTGCTGGCGGGGGAGACCCAGAGAAGGGCATTGGGTCCAAAAGTCTGGAAACGGTAAGCGGGTAGTCCAGGCGGATTCAGGAGCCTACTTCCGAAAAAAGTTCCATCACTGCTCCAAAGCTCGGGTTGGAACCTCGTGTTGTTCCATACCCTAAAGGTCATGATCCCCCCCCAGAGTTTGAATTCTGTGAGAGGAAACCCCACAGAGCCAGGGTTAATATCGAGCAGCTGATAGGTTCCCGCCTGAGTTCCGTCGCTGACCCAAGGCTCCGTTCCATAGGTCAAATTAAAGCTGGAGAAGAAAACATGGGTCCCATCAGTTCCGATTTCAATGGGTCCCTTAGGCCTACCAGCAACTAGAGGGAAGCTTGCAAATGCTTTTGTTCCCTGAGGAAAACCGTTGCTGAAATAAAGGATTTCCTGCTTTTTGGCCGCAATGAAGAAAGCAAAGCCTTTTGGGATATGCACGACATTGCTGATCCCCGACCCAGGGTTTCCAATGTTGGTTTGATAAGTGAAAACGCGTTGAGTCCCCTTGAGAGTTCCATCGCTACGCCAAAGCTGGTGCGTATTCTTTGTCCCCTTCACAAGAAAAAAAAGAAAGCCATTGCTGACGCCCAGGGTGGTCTCGAGTCTGGATGCTGGCCCCTGACCTGTCTCCAGCAGGACTCGAGTTCCGCTCGAGGTCCCGTCGCTGACCCATATCTCCCATCCGCTTGTAGGAACATCTGCAGTAAAAAACAAAAAACGCTTTGTCTTTCCCACAAATCGTGGCTGAGCGGAAGCCGGTCCTTGGCGGAGCTTTTTCAACAGGATTGTTGAAGAGGGGGTTCCCTGGGTCACAAAGATTTCGCGGCCTTCCCCCGGCGATTCGGCGGAAAAAAGGACTTTCCCGGAAAGCTCTCCCCAAAAAAGGGGATGAGAGCCCCTTTGTTTCGCGGGAAGGGTTTGGTTCAGGTCTTGAACTAAAAAGGGCATCCCCCCCTGGGCGGCGAGGGGAAAACAAAAAATGCTTGCGGCCGCAGCGCAAGCCACAAGCAGAATAGAAGTGTTGTAGTGCCTTAACATGACTTCTCCTTAGGTCCTTGCAAAGGCACGGCTTTTTCATTGTGGGAGAAGGAAGGGGATGTGACAAGGGGGCCAAAGGTTTTTCTGGCCAACTTGGAGGGGATTCTTTGCTTCGTTTGGCCGTCTCGATCCAAGCCCTTTGAACAACTTGTGGATGAATCCAAGAAAAAGAAGTCATCGAGTTCCTTTCTCGTGTCTTTCCGAAGTTGACTCTTTTGGCCATCCGGTGGGGCAGTCTTGGGAAGCTACAAGTCCAGCCTCTTCCAACCCCCCTTGCCGAAGATCCAGAAGGCGGTGAGGGCTTTTCCGTAGGTGGTCAGATTCACGGCCCACCAGATGCCGGGAAGGCCGAGGCTGGGGGCGAGAAGCATGGCGGTGGGGATGCGGGCGAGGTTCCAGAAGGTGGTGGAGAGGAATATGGGGAAGCTGTGGCCTGCGCCTAGGATGGCTTGCTCGAGGATGCCTTGAAGGCCGACGGCGAATTGGCTGAGGGCGATGATGCGGAGGTAGACGATGATCTCGTGGGTGACTTCCGGGTCTGCGCCGAGGGCTTTTGCGAAGGGGCCGGGGAGGAGGAGGAAGATGAGGGTGATGGGGATGCAGAGAACGAGGACGAGGCGAACGGATTCTTTGACGACTTGTTCGGCTCGGTCGGGCTTGCCCGCGCCGAGGGCCCGGCCGACGAGGGCACCACAGGCGATGCCGAGGCCCCAAATAAGGCAAAAGCCCAGCCCCTCGAGGCGGAAGCCTGCACCGAAGGCTGCTCTTCCGACGGCTCCGAAGGGGGGGAAGACGAGGCTTAGCATGATGAGGTAAACAAGGGAGTAGAGAGCGATGGCTCCGGTGACGGGGGTGCCGATCTTGATGATTTTGCGGAGGCGGGCTGGGGTGCCTTCGGCGTCGTTGCTTGGCCTGGCTGGGTGTCCGGAGGAGTTTTGCTTGGGGAGCCGAAATCTCTTGGACAGGATTCTATATCCCAGGACGACAGTGAAGACGCGGGAGAGGATGGAGGCGAGTGCGGCTCCAAGCACTCCCATGGCGGGGATGGGACCGAGACCAAAGATGAGGAGGGGGTTGAGGGCGGTGTTGAGGACGACAGCGATGCTTTGGAGATAGAGGGGGGTTTTGCTGTCCTTCATGGCGAGGAAGCAATTGTCAAAGACAACAGCGAGGCAGAGGATGAGGCCGCCACCCAGGATGGGGCTGATGTAGCGGGCGAGTTCTCCTCGTTCCAGGAGAAGGGATGCTTCCAGGCTGTCCCCTGATTGGGGGAGGATCCAGGCGATCCAGCTATCGAGAAGGCCAAAACCCAGGGCGCCGACAAGGAGGGAGAGAGCCAGGGAGATTTGGATACCGAGCCGGAAGATTCTTCGGGCGCGGTCGGGGTCGTTTCCGCCATGGGCCCGGGCGGAGAGGGCCATGATTCCTGTTCCCAGCCCCTCGTAGAGGGCGAAGGCCAGGATGGTGACCATGCCCGCGTCGGCTACGGCCGCCTGGGATTCGGGACCCAGGGTTTTGACCCAGAACTGGTCGTTGAGGCCGTAAATGTTGTTGAGGAAGAGCGAGAGGGCGCTGGGCCATGCAAGGGCCAGGATCTCGGGGCGGACGAGGGTGCGGAGGGCGCGGGCGCGCAGACCTTCTTCGCTGCTCTCCATGGATTAGAACCGAATCTCCGCTCCGAGGAGGAAGCCGTTGCTGCTGAGGTCGAGATCCCCGACCCCTTTGTTGCCGAGAATGTCCTCATTGCGGTAGCGCCAGTGGCGATAGGCGAGAAAAACATGCAGTTGTTCCATGGCCTTGTAGCGAAGCCCCGCCTCCGCCTGCCCGCTGGTGCCCAGATCTCCGAGGAGGACTCCGTAGGTGGCGCGGCCATAAGCTTCAAACTCGGGCGTAAATCGGTAATCCAGTTCCAGGCCGACCTGTGGCCCGAAACCGATGCGGTCGGAGCGGATTTTGCTCCCGCCGCTGGGAAATTCGATTTCAGCCCGATTCCAAATGAGTCCGCCCAACAGATCGAGGGAGTACTCTTTCCCACGGGAGAGGCTGTAACGAAGCCCCGCGCCGAGCTGCACCAGCTGGTAGTCGGTGGAGACCCCGCTTGTCTTTTGTCGAAAGTCTCCAAAGGCGGTTTCCGCCGCCAACTCGATTCGTAGAGGCTCTTTGGCAGCTCCCCTCTCTTCGAGGCCGAGGGGAGCCCTGAGCCGCATGGCAAGCATAAGGGGAGTGCTGTCTGTTCCCTTGATGTCCGTCCCCAGAGTGCAGGAAGCGAAGAGAAGGGAACACAGAACGAGGGAGGGAAGGGGTTTCATCCCCTGATTCTGGCGGGAGAAGTCTAACGTTGCCAGGGAAGGATGATGGTCTTTTCGAGCTTGGAGTTCTCGTCGATGTGGATGGACTCGAAGCCCCGTTCAAAACCCTTCTTTTTGAAATGCACTAAGTAGCGCCCCGGGGCCAGGTGGCTGAAGCCCCCGTGCCCAAAACGGTCGGTTAGGGCCTTGCGCTTGCGGTAAATCTTGGAGTCGCGGGCGATTGCGAGGATTTCAACTCCGGAGAGGGCTCCCCCTCCCGGGTGGGTGACCAGAAAGCGCACCCCCCCGCCCCGAGGGAGTTTCATCTGGAAAACCGGCTGTCCCCCGGTGCCGACTTCGACTTCCTTGGGGGGTAGAAGTGGTTGCCCGATCGAACCCAGGACAAGGCGATACTTGCCGGCTAACACCTGACCAAAAAGGCAGAGCCCCATGAGGTCCGTCTCCCCGCGCAGCACCATACGCCCCGGCTGCCCCTCGCGAAGGGGGATCAGAACAACCTTGACCTTGGGGACAGCCAAACGATTTTGATCCTTAACTAAGACGCTGACCGGAACGGGGGGGCTGAGTTTCAGCAAAACCCTGCTGTCGGGGTGAGCGGGGGTAAGGGCCACGATCTGTTCGCTCCCATTCATCCGCGGCACAAACGTCCGCACCTTCCAGCCATAAACCGAAAAGGGTACCCCGTCGATGCTGAAGGGCACCGTCCGGGAACCCGCATCTACCTTAAAACTTCGGATCAAGCGCCGGGGCAGCTTCCCTTTTTTCAAGTTCCTGCGGTTCGCCGCTTCCTCCAAGACTACGGTCACCGACTCCAGGGGAGGGTCGATGCCCTCGGCGAGGCTCACAAGTCCTTCGAGACGCCCGGACTTTGCTTCGAGGCCCGAGCGGGGCGTCCCTTCGAGGTCCAATTTCTGGAACTGGTCACTGAATCCCACAGAATCCTTTTTTTCGAAGATTGCTGGGGCGGTATCCCCCTTCTCCTGTTCCAGAGCTTGGTCCAACAACAGGCTGGGCGGTTCAGGGTCTTTTTCCTTGGCTCCGACCTCCGGTCCTCCGAGGAAGGGGATGCCAAAAGCCGCCCCCACAAAGACGAGGATCAAGAGGAGCAGGAGAGGGTTCACCTTGCCTTGTGTTGGAGATTTGCAGTTCATTGGGGACTCAGGGGGTCCTTTGTCTAATGGTTTCTTTGGGACCTTTGGCCACAGCCTTGGATCCCTCCCCACTAGGGGTTTCTTCGATTCCTTACACTAGATAGTATCCCAGGAAGGTGATGGGGAACGGGGTCCTTAAAAAAAAAGTTGTTTTTTCTACCCATTGGGAGGCCCCCAAGGGGTTTTCCTGTCCCTGGAGGAGGCCGGTCAGCAAAGGTTCTTTCGATTTCCGAAGGATTTTGTTCTGGTTCGTAGGTAGTTCCTCAACGATTTTTCTGTTTCTTCCAGATCAGTTTCTGTCCGAAGGTTTTCTCCGTGCCATCATGGTCACCAACCAAAGGTGAGTCTCCCAATGTTGTTTCCTGCCCTCCTCCTGACGCCTTTCCTTCTCCAAGGGCCAGCCAAGCCTTCCCCCAAAAAGGACACGGCTCTCTTACCTCCGTCCTGCTTTCTTTATCTCAAATCCTCAGGGATCCCGAAAACGGTTTGGCCTCCTTTGTTGCATTGGGTGGAAGCACAGCTGGGTTCCAAGTCTCCTTGGATCTCCTTTTTTCCTCCCAAATCGCGTCGTGGCCTCCCGATCATACGGAGCATCCTTCGCGGGCTCCCTCGGAACGGTCTCTATCAAAGAATGGTGGATTTGCTGGCCCGCCCCTTTTCGATGGGGGGGCTTCGAGATGCGCAGGGAAGGATCGGATTCTTTGAGATCTTCCGAACGAGTTCTCCCAGGATGGCCCGCTACACAGCACGCAAGCTTGTGGGGGGATTTTTCAAGAAGACCACCCTAGGGGATCGGATTCTCCTCAGTGCAGATCAGTGGGTCCTAGACCAACTTCAATCAGCGTGGGGCCAATACCTGCAAACAGGTAAAACTTCGGCTCGGGCTAAAACCATCCAACAAAAAATCGAAGAGGCTCTCCCCGGGACTCACGGCCTTTGCGGTTTCGCTGACCTTGCCGCCTTAAATCTCCCTCGTTCGAATGGGACCAAAGTCTTGGAGCCTTTTCCCTACCTACTCTTCGGGAGCTGGGAAGAGTTGCTTACTCGCTCTCCCGGGCTGAGTTTCGGATTTACAGAGGAGGGAGGCAGGCTTCGCGGGACTGTCCGCTTTTCCAAGGTTGTGGAGGAGATGGACGAGGAGACCAAGGCTGTCCTTGCTGTGGGGAAACCGCCTCGATTCGGAGCCGGTGTTCCTCAGGATTCCCTGGTTACGATGAGTTTTGACCGCAAGATTCCCGCATTTTTGGCCTCGTTTGGAAGCATGTTTCCCAAGCCCTTTTTTCGGGATCTCCAAGAGTTTTTCCAGCAGCTGGAGTTGTTTTTCCGGGGGCAAAAAGCAGAGAAATTACTCAGTGCTTTGGAGGGTCCGTTTCGGATCATGGACCAAGTCCCCTTTGACAAAGCGCCTTTCCTGCGTTTAAGCGGCCAAAAGGTGCAGCTCCTTTCCCTCAGCTTTGAGGGGACTTGGAAGGACGCGAAGACGCGCAAACGGATCCCTCCCGCCCTCCAGGTTTTTGTCCTGGGTGTGAACCAACAGCGCAAAAACAACGGAAAGCGCCCCTTCCTCCTGCATCAAAAGGGCAACGCTGGAAGGGGAATCCTAAGGGCTGCTCTCAAAGCTCTCTCGCCGAAGGGGGGCCGGATGTTCGAGGATCTCTTCAACCCGAGCTTTGCTTGGGAAGGAGGGCGTGTGGGCTTTTCTTTGGGAGCTGCCAGGCTCCAGGAAATTTTGAGGCAGCTCCCCAAGGGAGAAAGGTTTCATGAGTTTTGGACCTTGGATGGACCGAATGTCTTGGAGGCTTTGGAGCGTTTGGGGCCTTTGCCTTTGGCTGCGTTTTTGATGAATGGTCGTTTCCCTCCCACAGAGACCGAAGCCCTTTTCGATCTAGGAAAAAAAGCCTTGAGGGCCCTGGGGAGGATGTCGCTCGGGCTTCGTTGGGAAAAACAGGACGCGCTCCTGGTTTTGGACTGGCAGCTTGGGGTCGGTTTAGGAGGTGCGCGATGAGTGTTTTCTCGATGTCCAAGAGGCAGGTGGAGAGTTGGATGGAGCCCTTTCAGCCTGGCAAAGATCATCCTTTTGATCTGGCTTCCAAGGCCCACCTCTGTAAGCGAGCTGCCTATGCTGCACCCCCAAGCTTGATCCGCGCCTTGGAGGGAAAGAGTCCTCTCGAATGTGCACATTTTTTTGTGCAGGGAGAACCCGAGTCCCAGGATTATGAACGGATAGAAGGTTTGCGGGATTCCTTCTTGGCTCTTGATGACAAGTCGTACATCGCTGCTTCCTGGTTGGCGAGGATGGAGCTGACTCGTCATCCCCTGCGTCAGCGGGTGGCCCTATTCTGGCACGATCACTTTGCGACAGGGGCACGCAAGGTCCAAAACCCCTTATGGATGGAGGAACAGGTTCGGGCTTTTGAGGAGGATGGCCTGGGATCCTTTCCGAAACTCCTGGAGCGGGTGATCAAGGGGCCGGCCATGCTCAAATGGCTGGACGCGGATCTGAACCGGCGGGGACATCCCAACGAAAACCTGGGTCGGGAGCTGCTGGAGCTGTTTACTCTTGGGCGAGGTCATTACAGCGAAAAGGATGTCCAAGAGGCTTCGAGGGCCCTGACCGGCTGGCGCATCCACCGGGGAGGGTTTTCGTTTTTCCGGAGGGTGCACGATGGGGGGATCAAAAGGATCCTGGGGGAGACTGGGCGTTTCGATGGGGACGCCCTCCTTGCGCTTTTGCTGCGTCAGGAGGCTTGCGCCAACTTCCTGGCAGGCAAGCTTTGCCAAGCCTTTGTGGGGCCAAACGTTCCGGAAGAGGCTGTGAAGGATTTTGCAAAGGTTCTCCGAGACAAGGAGCTGCACATCGGCCGAAGTCTTGAGGTGCTTCTTGCTTCGCGCCTTTTCTACGATCCTCGTTTTCGCGGGACCAAGATCCGCAGCCCGATTGCCTTCCTCCTCTGGATGGCCCGCAGCATGGAGGGCTACATGGCGCCACGGGTCCTATACCAGGAAGCGGCCAAGCTGGGCCAACGCCTCCTCGATCCTCCAGACGTGGGAGGTTGGCCCCAGGGCAAGGCTTGGCTGGCCGAGGCCCCTTGGATCTTGCGAGCACGCCTCGCTTCGCGCATCGGGCGAGGGCAAAAACCCGGTCCCCTGTTCCCCGATTTGGAGGATCGTTTGGGTGACTTGTCCCCAACTCGAGTCCTGGAGGAATTGCTCTCAAGGCTTTATCCCGAAGGACTCCCGGCGCCGAAGGTGGCCTTGCTGAGACAGCAGGCCAAAGAGGGAAGGTCCCTTCCCAGGAAACAGTTTTTAGCCGGTTTGTTTGGGTCCCTTTGCAGCCTCCCCGAGGCATGGAGCGAATAATGGGTGCAATCGAAGAAAACAGTCTCTCCCCTAAAATGGATCGGCGCGGGTTCCTTGGCCAGGCTTCGGCTTCGGGACTGGGGCTTCTGGGTTTGCCAAAAAGTTTTTGGGAAGGTCGCGGAGGATCTCAAAAGCGCCTCCTCCTTGTACTTGAGTTTGTTGGGGGCAATGACGCCCTCAATATGATTGTCCCAAGCGGTCATGATGCCTACTACCGTGCGCGGCCAAGACTTGGCCTGCGAAAAGGGCTGCTCCCCTTGGGCGAGGGCTTTTCGGTTCCCAAGGGCATGGAGGGTTTTCAACGAATGTTCCGAGAGGGGGAGGCTGCGGTGGTCCATGGGGTGGGTGTCCCTTCCCATGAGCGCTCGCATTTTCGGGCCCGGGACATCTGGCACAGCGGTCGGCCGGAACAGAAAAAACCCCAAGAAGGTTGGTTGGGAAGGGTTCTCCCGAGGATGAAGGGTTTCCTTCCGGCTGCGGCGGTGGGAGACCTGGAGCTGACCCTCGCGCTGCGATCGGGGAAGCGAAACGTGCCTGCGCTTGAGAGTGTCCAAGATCTACAACTGGATTGGGATCCACAGCGCGCCCAGGAAGGCCGCTGGTTGCGGCGCTTGGCGCAACTCCAACAAGGTTCGAAGGGGGTTGCGGCTGAGGTGGGGAAAGTTGCAAAAGCATCGATGGAACAGGCGGAGCGCTTACGGAAGTCCTTTGCGGGTTGGCGGGCTGCTACACCTTTCCCGACGGATCGTTTGGGCAGAGGAATGCGCTTTGTAGCCAGCCTGTTCGAAGCTCCACTGGACACCCGCATTGTGTACCTGCGACATTTTGGTTTCGATACGCATGCAGGCCAGCAGCGGACCCACCCTATGATTTTGCGCTCCTTTTCCAAAGCCGTCAGCGCCCTGCGGATCCAACTCAAGGCATGCGGCCTGTGGGATCGCTGTTGCGTGTTCTGTTGGTCGGAATTTGGCAGGAGGGTTGCGGAAAATAAGAGCCTTGGAACCGACCATGGTTGGGCTGCCCCGGTCCTTCTCCTGGGCGGAGGGGTCAAAGGGGGGTTTCATGGGACCTTTCCTTCTCTCACCGATCTAGCGGATGGAGATCTTAAGGCCCATGTGGACTTTCGCGCCCTCTACGGGGCTTTGCTCGAAGACTGGCTGGGGCTTCCCAAGCTCTCCCACCCGGTTCCAAAGATGCAGGGTCTTTTCCTCTGAGAAACCTTCTCCCGAATAAAGCGGGCTGAGTCTGGAAGGGGGGGCACGCTCGGCCTATCTTGGGGGCTGAAGCAAAGACTTGGAACAGCATCTGCACGCGAGGAGGAGGCTAGATGGTCAGCATTCAAGAGCTCTTGCAGGAGGAGGGAGAGGAAACCCAGGGAGCATCCGACACACAGGTGAAGGGGCTGATCCCCGTTCACGAAGCGACCCCGGCCAATCTCATCGTTCTCCCTCTCGAGCAAGCAGTTCCCTTTCCCGGGCTTGTCATGCCCATTCAATTGCAGACGGATCTCGCCCGGTCCATTGTTGCCAAAGCCGAAGCCGATGGGGGGTATCTTGCTCTCTTTGCCCGCAGGCATGTTATGAAGGAAGGGGCAAAGCCAGGCAAAAAAGACCGATTGGATCCCAACAAAATTTTTGATGTAGGGGTGGTGGTCAAAGTACTTCAGAAGATCAAGCTCCCCAATGGCGAAGAGGCAGCCATGCTTCAGGGGATCCGCAGGATCAAGCGGACGCGTGTCATCCGTCGGAAACCGTTTTTGATTGTGCGGGTGAAGGATCTCCACGACATCCCAAGCTCTACAGACCGGGCCAAGGCGCAATTTCGTAACCTCCAGCATTTGATGGAGAAGGTGATCAAAGCTTCTCCGCATCTGGAGGAGGATTTCTTGGCCGCGGCTCTCAATGTGCATTTCCCCGGGCAGCTTGCGGACTACATCGCCGCCTATGTTCTCCGGGATCACAGTCTCAAACAGAAGGTCCTGGAGGCCCTTGACATCGAAAAGCGTTTGGACCTTGTGGTGGAGGCTCTGACAAAAGAGGCCACCATCCTGGAGCTGGGGAAGAAGATCCAGGACGAGATTCGTGCAAAGGTGGAGAAGGCCCAAAAAGAGTATTTCCTGCGCGAACAGATCCGCATCATCCGGCGGGAGTTGGGGGAAGAGGTGGACTCCAAGGAAGCGGAGATCCGGCGCCTTTCCAAACAAATCGAAGCTGCTGGCTTGCCCGAGGAAGCTCTGGCCAAGGCTCGGGAGGAGTTGGAGAGGCTGCGGGTGACTCCGGTGGAATCTCCCGAACACGCGGTTCTCTCCAACCATTTGGATTGGATTCTGGCCCTTCCTTGGAACAAAAAAAGCGAAGACCGTCGCAACATCCGTGGGGCGGCCAAGGTCTTGGATGAAGATCACTTCGGTTTGAAGCAGGTCAAGGAGAGAATCCTGGAGTTTCTTGCCGTGCATAAGTTGCGGGAAGGCTCGTCGGGGACCATCCTTTGCCTTTCGGGTCCTCCCGGTGTGGGTAAAACGAGTCTGGGGCGTTCGATTGCTAGGGCCATGGGGCGCAAGTTTTGGCGCTTCAGCCTGGGGGGGATGCGGGATGAAGCCGAGATCAAGGGCCACCGCCGTACCTATGTAGGGGCCATGCCCGGGCGCATCCTCCAGGGACTCAAGCAATGTGATGTGCAAAACCCCGTCATCATGTTGGATGAAGTGGACAAGCTAGGGAACGATTTTCGGGGCGATCCCTCCTCGGCCCTGCTTGAGGTCCTGGACCCTGAACAGAACCATGCCTTCCTGGACCATTATTTGGATTTGCCTTTTGACCTCTCCAAGGTCTTTTTCATCGCGACGGCGAATGTCTTAATGAACATTCCCGCACCCCTTAGGGACCGTATGGAGATCATCGAAATCCCGGGTTACTTAACGAACGAGAAGGTCGCGATCGCACGGGAGCACCTTCTTCCCAAGCAGCGATCCGCCCATGGCCTGGGTGTGCGGGATCTGAGTTTGTCCGCCAGGGTTCTGCAATCCATTGTCCTGCATTGGACCAGGGAAGCGGGGGTGCGGACTTTGGAGAAATGCATTGCCCGGATTTGTCGTAAAAGGGCCCTCGCCATCGTAAGGCGACGCAAGATAAACTCCGCTGCCATCTCGGTAACCGAGCTCCCCAAGTTTTTGGGGCCGATGCGATACTCCGGCTCCGGGGAGCGCAAGGTTCGGGTTTCTGGGATCTGCCAGGGTTTGGCTTGGACACCGGTGGGGGGAGAAGTGCTCTTCATCGAAACCACTTGGTGGAAAGGCAAGGGGGAGGTGAGGCTCACGGGCCAGGTCGGCGAAGTGATGAAAGAGTCCGTGAGCATTGCCATGGACTATCTCAAGAGCCGGGCAGAGCTTTTCGGTTTGGATCTTGAGAACATTGGCAAGCATGACCTGCACATACATTTTCCGGCCGGGGCGGTTCCCAAGGATGGACCGAGTGCTGGGATCACGGTTGCTTCCGCGCTGCTTTCGCTCTTCCTCGGAAAACGCTGTCCCAAGGATTTGGCGATGACTGGAGAGCTTACCGTTGTGGGCGAAGTGCTCCCCATCGGAGGCGTCCGCGAGAAGGTCCTCGCAGCGCGTCGCGAAAAAATACGCCGCATTATTCTTCCCGCTGAAAACCGTTCGGATGTCGAAGAAATCGACAAGGAACTGCTGGGGACTATGGATTTCCACTATGTGGACACTTATGAAGAGGTTTGGAAGGTTCTGAGTTTTTAGCTGGTCCCTTATCGCGAGACTTGTTTCCGGGGATCTTCGGGCCTTTCCCTCTTCCCAAAATCCCTCAGGGATTTTCACCCCTTCCCTCAAGTCCAAAGCTCCAAGGGATCGATACATCGGACGAGGAATGCGTCCCCCCCGGGACGCCCCTGACGGGATGTCCCCGCAGGTTCCCTAGCCTTTCTTCCGCCTAGCTGGAGGCAGCATGCGGCATTTCGATCTCCGCGTTTGCGTTCTTACACTAGCCCTATCGGGCATGGTCGCCTTTTCTTCCTGCAACAACGCAGGAGGCGCGAAGGCGCCCCGTCTTTCGACCATCCCGCTGCAGTCGGTTTCGGGTGGATCGACCTTTACCCTGGATTTGTCCACCTACGTTGAGGATGACACAGCAACTGCCACCTATGCTGTGACCAGTGGAGGCGGGAGTTTCTCAGGGAGCGTCTATTCCAACAGTTTTGAAACATTGGGGACCTACACCGTTGACTTCAAGGTGACCGATTTCCGAGGGAAGGTGACCACCGGAAGTTTTCAAGTCAAGGTGACCAGCGCCGTTCTCGCGATTGTCAAGGAGGGGAGCGGTGTAAGCTACTACGATGTCCAAGGGGGAAAACTGATGACGGTTTTCCAGGACGATGGCCGAACCAAGACCTACAAGGCCGCCCTTTCGGATGGTTGCAGCATCTTCGAGGTGACCGATGCGAGCCAGACGGATCTGTATCTTTGGGATCCCAGCGAGAAGATCTTGAATGCGATCTCGGCCGACAGCACGAATAATGAGACGTATTTGGGCAAAACCTCGAAGAAGCAAATCATTTTTCAAAAAGGAAGTTCCCCAAGCCGCTCTCTCCACCTTTACGATCCCGACAACGAAGGGACCACGGATTTCACTGCCTCGAGTGGAGAGACCCGGGACGAGAAGGATGCAGTGGTGGACTCGGCCGATGTGATCTACTTCGAAAGTGCGAAGAATGGTCTTGCCGATATCTATTCCTATACCCCCAGCACGAGCAAAGTCGTTGCGATCAGCACCCACGCACGCGATGAAGACATTGTCGCCGTGCTTCCCAACGATGCGCTTCTCTTCCGCCGCAAGGGGGATGGGGGCGAATGGGATCTCTTCTACTACAAGAGTGGGATCGGGGTCGTAGAAGTCGGCGCAGACTTGGATGGTTCCAGCCCTTTCACCGAGAGCAAGACCTACAAGGGGAGGACAACGAACTCTAAGGTTATCTTCGAAACCAGCGACGGATCGGATATCGATCTCTATATTTGGGACCCCGCCACAGGGCAGACGACCGCCATCGCTACCAGCAGTGTGGATGAAACCTTCTTGGCCGTGGGTGCCACCAACCTGGTGATCTACAAGATTGCCACAAGTTCGAGTAACGGGGATCTCAGTTACTTCGATCCTTCCGCAGGAAGCAGCACCCAGGTGGCTTCTTCCAGTGACGATGAGGTCTACAACGGTTCTCTCTCCAACGGAGACTTGATCTATACGCGGGATACGGGAGGCAACGGGAAGGATCTCTATGTCTATGACGTGAGCGGCTCCTCCGCTACCGCTTTCCCCAGTGCGACCTCTACCTCCACTGACTATGTCTTCGCCAAGGTTTTGAGCAACGACAAGGTCGTCTATACCATCAGCACGGGGATCTATCTCTACAACCCCTCAGCGGGTACGACCACCAACATCACGACCGCATCCGGGACGGAAACCTACGCAGGGGAAACCAGTGGTGGGGACTTTGTGATTTCGCTCGATGATGGAAGTCAAACGGATCTTTACCTCTGGGACGAGTCCGCTTCTTCCGCCGTCGCGATCTCCACAACCGCCGGCAACGATACCTTCCAGAGCGGAACGAGCACGGGTCAGATTCTTTTTTCCCGCGTCGCTTCGGGCTCAAGCACCTCCGAACTCTATGTTTGGAATCCCAGTGACCTCTCCGAAAGCAAGATCACCAGCAACTCCGCCAACGACAGTGTCGAGACGGTGATCAGCGCCAGCGTGAATTAATCGCAGAAGTAAACACCCGGGAAGGTTCAGGTCCATTCTCGGGTGCTAAGGCATGTATGCCTTCTACTTGGGGAGGGGAGGAGGGGGAGGCACCGCTGCATCCCTCATCATGACGGGACAGGCGACCTGGTGGTCGGGTCCTGCGTCTTGGAGAGGGGGACGTTCCTCGGCGCATTGGGGCTCCGCGTAGAGGCAACGGGTCCTGAAGGCACAGCCGCTGGGTTTGTTG
>Ga0256841_1001262_pt1 | contig 22602 bp, 22 predicted proteins | sample 356308metaG_FD_185971 | JGI IMG/M metagenome (GOLD analysis project Ga0256841, IMG submission 185971) | Hydrothermal vent microbial communities from Mid Atlantic Ridge, Atlantic Ocean - 356-308 | ecosystem: Environmental > Aquatic > Marine > Hydrothermal vents | place: Atlantic Ocean: Mid... | reverse complement strand
GGTATTTTTCAGTCACGGGAGCTTACCCGGCAATTCATCGCACAGGCCTTGGAAAAAGATTTTCTTGCCTGTTATCGAAAACATCACTGTCCTGATCAGGCCCAGCGTGCCGACGCCCGCGCCATTGGCCAAAGACGGCTAAAAAACGCTTGCTTGAGTTATCTGGCCACCTTGTCCATCCCGGCAACCCAACAACTCTCTCTGGAACAATTTCAGCTAGCCCGGAACATGACCGATCAACTGGCAGCTCTCAAAGCCATTGCCCATCACCCGCATCCGGAACAAAAGCGCTGTCTGGAAAAATTTTACCGGCAATGGCAAAAAGAGGCGCTGGTCATCGACAAATGGTTTGCCATTCAAGCAAGCTCTCCCTTGCCGGGCGCCTTGGGGCGGGTGAAGGCTCTTCTTGCCCACCGGGATTTCGACCTGAAAAATCCCAACCGGGTACGGGCGGTTTTAGGGGTGTTTTCCCGCCAAAATCCGGTCCATTTTCACGCCACCGATGGCAGTGGCTACCGCCTGTTCACCGATTATCTACTCGAACTCGACCAGATCAATCCCCAAGTCGCCGCCCGCCTGGCAACGCCTTTGGCATCCTGGCAACGCTATGACCCAACCCGTCAACAGCTGATGAAAGAACAATTGGAAAGAATTCACCAGGCACCGGAATTATCGAGAGACTTGTTTGAAATTGTAGATAAGGCGCTGGAAGGTTGAAAGCAGCATTCAGTCAAATAGCCCTGCGCTATTTTTTCCGCTTTACCGATATCATTTTCGCCCTCATGCTGGGTTTTTTGTCCCTGGCTATATTATTGGGCACCGGAAAACTTTTTCTTCACCTTTACCCTCTGCTGCAACAAGGGACAGTAACGGGCAGTTACATTGACTTGATTACCGATGTGCTATCGCTGTTTGTTTTGATTGAACTATCCCGTTCCCTGGCGGAATATTTCCATGTACACCGTTTGCGGCTGACCTTTATTACCGATGCCGCCATTGTCTCCGTGCTCAGAGACATCATGATCGGGCTTTTCAAGCAGCAACTGACCATGGAATTGATTCTCTCCCTCAGCGCGTTACTGCTGGTGCTGGCTGCCCTGCGGACTTCCGCGGTGCTGGTCTATCAACGGGAAAGAGTCATTGCCAAGTCCATCAAAGCGCAAGAGCCTGCCGAAGAATAATCCAGCAGGCTCTCTTGTCTTCAAGCAATCAGTCAGTCGAAATCCCGGCAATCCATCCGCCAGGCGTCCAGATCCCATTTTTTTACCAGCCAGGAAAAGCCCATTTGATTGGCCTTGGGGCAAATCTTTTTGGCTTTTTTCTCGCTCACATAGGAAACACCCAACACTGCCTTTCCCGCATCGAGAAACGGCTGCAACATTTCACATTCCTGGTATTGGAAACATTGCTCGTTGAGCGCCCAGTCGAAATCCGGTTCCAACTCTGCAACCAATTCCAGGGTATTTTTGAGCGCGATGGAAAGGCCCCGTTTATGCGCTTCCGCCGCCAGCATCCGGTTGAACCGGATTTGATCCTTGGCTTTCAAGGGAAAACCGCTTTTATTGTCGTAACCATCGACATTGTCAGGCTCGACCCCGTCGCACCCTTTTTGCTTCGCCAATTCGATTCTCGCCACCATAATAGGCCGCAATTTGTCCAGGCGGCGAATATCCAGCCAAGATTCCCCCTCCCAGTCATCCAGCCTTCTGCCGATCACCTTCTTGGGGAATTTGGATTTGTCCGGCCGCCAATTTTCGTAGGTTCCGGCGCTGAAATAACACACCACTTTTTTACCCTGGCGATGGAGCAAATCAATGGTTTCCTGGGGCGTGTCGAAGAGATCCACGTCAAAGATATCCACTGCCACAGAAGTATCGATGGTACCGCTCAGTTGCCATTGCCAGCTCATCCCCGGCCGTGGATGCCAGGATGTTGGCGCAGGCGTTTCCGGCGCCGGTGAAGGCTCCGGCTCGGCGGGCTCTTCTTCTCCTGAACCGGGAGGCTCAGGCCGGGCGGGATCGGCTTCCTCAACTGGCTTGGAATTGTCTGGAACAGCCACCTCTGCCACCAGCTTGAGCAGATCCAATTGACTGTTGTCGGTATTCCTGGAGGTTTCGTAACGGAGTTTGATCAGGCCCTTGGCGCTCACATAGGCTGCCGGATCGCCTTCCACAAGAAAGGTCAACGACTTCCACCGCCAGCCGGGCGCTTTCTGATTGTCTCCCAGAATCTGCCAACGCCCATGGTTGAAATTATAGATTTTCCAAATCCAGCGCTGGTATTTTTTACGCTCGCCCCGGTAGTTGGTATGCACCTTGAGGCGAACGATATCACTGACTTGAATCTTTTTGGGCAGTCTCAAATAAAACTGCCCCGCATAACCCTTATCACCGGGATAAAATTCGATATAGTCATCCCATTTGTCCTGGGAGCCTGACTGGTCTTTCCGGGCCAAGGCCGCCATGCCTTGATCACTCTCGCTGCCGCGCCGGGTTTTTATCTTGTACGGGACGAGTGAATGGCTCACCAATGCCGCGTTCCTGGTGCTGATGGCGGGAGAAAATTCCGGGGTATCCCAATTATCAGCCCCGGCAAAAACTATGATTGGGTTACCAGATGAAGTGATATGCTTGCCCGGCAGGCGCCAAGCAAATCTGCCATCGTCCCGGAAACCCGGGACCTCGGCAACAAAACGCCAGTTCCAATCGCCACCTTGATGCTGATAGAACCAATCGTCTTCAAGCAAATACTCGGCACCAATGCCCCCCACCGGATAACCGGTAGTGGCATCGCCATCGGCGTCTATGAATACTTGCTTGATGGAATGTTCCGGATCGAACCTGGCGCTGAATATATAATCCGTGCCCGCTTTGATTACCCGCCCTTCCTTGATGTCAGCCAGTGAACATCCGCTGAAGCCGCTCACCAGCAAAATCACCATCCATAGTTTCCGTTTCCATTGTTTCATCCATAACCTCCTGAGATTTTTTCATTTCATCCATGGGACATCCTAGTCTTCCACCCGAAAAGGTGTTGTGAGGAAGTTAACGTTTTTTACAAAAAAATACTACACCTCTTCCAAATAAAACATTCCATACGAAACAAAAACCCTGAACACAAGCTGACTGGAGAGCATTGTTTCTTTATAAAAAACCATCCATTCCCTCAAACCACGGTATTCCCATGACGGACAAATTTCCCGGCCGTGTCACATTGCCGTAACATTCCGCATGTTATAAATTCCCGCGTTTGTACATGATTTCCATCAATCCATTGAGAGAGGAAGTAATCTATGAAATTGAAATTTTCAGGACTTGCCTTCTTGCTGTTGGCCGCGCTCACATTCAACCTGCAAGCGGCAGGCAGGGATTATATCTATGCCGTCGGCTCCTCGACGGTCTATCCCTTTACAACTACTGTGGCAGAACATTTCGGCAAAGCCACCAAATTTCCTACACCCAAAGTGGAATCCACCGGCACTGGTGGAGGAATGAAGCTTTTCTGTGAAGGGGTGGGTGTCAACCACCCTGATATAGAAGACGCTTCCCGCAGAATCAAGCCATCTGAATGGGAACGCTGTCAAAAAAATGGTGTGAAGGACATCGTTGAGATCAAAATTGGCTACGATGGCATTGTCATTGCCTATTCCCGCAAGGCCAAACCCTGGAATCTGTCACTAAAGCAAATCTGGCTGGCGCTGGCCAAGCAAGTACCCGATCCCAAAGGGGGCAACAAACTGATTCCCAATCCTTACAAGAATTGGAATCAAATTGATCCCAAATTGCCCAATCAGGCAATTCGGGTGTACGGTCCGCCGCCCACCTCAGGCACTCGTGATGCTTTTGTAGAATTGGCCATGGAAGGGGGGTGCAAAAGCTTCGAGTGGATCAAAGCCATCAAAAAAGAAGACAAGCACAAGTTCAAGGAAATTTGCCATACCATCCGGGAAGATGGCGCCTACATTGAAGCCGGGGAAAATGACACCCTGATCGTCCGCAAACTGGAAGCCGATCCTACCACGTTGGGAATATTTGGCTTCAGCTTTCTGGATCAGAACATCGACCTGGTGGCTGGCGCAACCGTCAACGGGATAGAACCTACCTTCGAAAACATTGCTTCCGGGACTTATCCCCTCTCCCGCCCGCTCTATATCTATGTCAAAAAAGCCCATGTGGGCGTTATCCCGGGCATCAAGGAATTCTTGCAAGAATACACCAGCGAGAAAGCCTGGGGAGACGAAGGCTATTTAGCGGATAAAGGCCTGATTCCCATGCCGGAAGAAGAACGCAAACAATACCGTAAGGTTGCCTTGGAACTGATCCCGTTGAAGTCCCCGTAATCTTACGAGATAAAAACCGTGTAAAATGGCGGGCCAGTGCCTTTGAGCGCCAGGGCAATCGCATGAACCGATTCTTCCCTCTCCCTCCGGGAGAGGGGCCGGGGGAGAGGGAGAGACACCGTTGCATTCATCGGCTCAAGCCCTCACCCCACCCCCTCTCCCAGAGGGAGAGGGGCTTCAATGTATCAAGGATGAATACAGTCATGCGATTGCCCTGCCTTTGGCGCTCGCCCGCTAAATTTTTGACGGACGAAACATGCAAACCAGCACTTTAATTTTGTTGCTCGCCGCACTCAGTTTTTTCGCCTACTACCTGGGCGTTGCCAAAGCCAAGGCAGTCAGCAGTGGCCATGTACGGAACCTGCATTCCCTGCCCCGCTATTATGGCTATTACACGGCGCTATGGTGTATTTTGCCTGCGCTTCTTTTGCTGGTTGTGTGGCTGATTTTTGACGATACGCTTATCTCCCAATTGGTCATTGCCAGTTTGCCACCGGAAATACAGCAACTCCCCGAAGAGCAGCTCGGCCTGTTCATGAACCAAATACGCAACCTGGTTTACAACGAGGCCTTTTCATCTTCCGACGACCCTGTCGCTCGGGCCGCCGCAGAGCATTACCGGTTTTTGAAACATTTAAGCCAGCGTTGTCTCTTCGTCATCGCCTTGGCCTGCGCCATTGCCGGGCTTTCCTGGGCCCGTCACCATATATCCCCAAAGCTTCGCGCCCGCAACCGGGTGGAAAAGCTACTCGAATTTTTCTTGATTGCCAGCTCCACGATCGCCATTCTCACTACCATCGGCATTGTACTTTCCGTGTTGTTTGAAGCGCTTCGGTTCTTCAAGCTCGTCCCGGTCACCGAATTTCTGTTCGGCCTGCACTGGAGCCCGCAAATGGCAATCCGGCCAGACCAGGTAGGTTCATCCGGTGCGTTTGGCTTTATTCCCCTTCTGACCGGCACCCTCTTGATTGCCGCTATCGCCATGATTGTCGCCGCCCCCATCGGTTTGTTGGCGGCTATTTATCTGTCTGAATTCGCCTCCAGAAAAATCCGCACTGTTGCCAAACCCATGCTGGAAGTGTTGGCAGGCATCCCTACCGTGGTCTATGGTTTCTTTGCCGCGCTGGTGGTCGCGCCTTTCCTGCGCGAACTGGGCGCCGCCATCGGCGTGCCCATTTCCTCGGAAAGCGCGCTGGGGGCGGGACTGGTAATGGGAATCATGATTATTCCCTTCGTGTCTTCCCTTTCCGACGATGTCATTAACGCCGTGCCTCAATCCCTGCGGGACGGTTCCTACGGCCTGGGCGCCACCCAGGCGGAAACCATCACCCAGATCATCATCCCCGCCGCCTTGCCCGGTATCGTCGGCGGATTACTGTTGGCGATTTCCAGGGCCATAGGTGAAACCATGATTGTGGTCATGGCTGCCGGCCTGACCGCAAATCTGACATTGAATCCCTTGCAATCGGTCACCACCATCACCGCACAAATCGTGGGATTGCTCGTGGGCGACCAGGAATTCGACTCCCCCAAAACCCTGGCGGCCTTTGCCTTGGGGTTGGTGCTTTTTCTGATCACCCTGGCACTCAACGTCCTTGCCTTGCATATCGTCCGCAAATACCGTGAACAATATGAATAACGAAATCACCACCGCAGAACTGATCGCCGGCACGGTCAAAAAACGCCGCGCCCGGGAAAAACGCCTCAAACTCTACGGCATAGCGGCCGTGGTTGCCGGCGTTATCCTGGTCGTCATTTTGATGGCCAGCATCGTCTCCCTCGGTTACAAGGCCTTTTGGCAGAGCTTCATCGCCTTGGATATCAATTTCGACCCGGAAGTCATCGCTCCCGGAGGCATCCGTGATCCCGATACCCTGCGGCAAGCGGATTACGGCCTGCTGGTCAAACGGGCTTTGAAAGAACTTTTTCCCGATATCCGAAACCGGCGGCAAAAACGCGCCCTGTACCGGCTCGTCAGCGTCGGCGCCCCCGATGTGCTGCGCAAAATGGTCATGAAAGACCCGGATCTGATTGGCACCGTGAAAACCGTCTGGCTGCCAGCCCACAGTGACGTCGATATGTTTATGAAGGGCTATATCAACCCCGATGAGCCGGAAAGCCAGCGGCGCTTGAAGGACTTTCAACTGGCCTGGATTCAGCGGTTAATCCATGAAAACCGCCTGGAGAAGCGCTTCAATTCCCTGTTTTTCCTGTCCGGGGACTCCCGGGAACCGGAACTGGCGGGCATTTTGGGCGCCTTGATGGGCTCCATTTATACCATCATCATCACTCTTTTATTGTCTTTTCCCCTGGCAGTGGCGGCGGCCATCTATCTGGAAGAATTCGCCCCCAAGAAAAACTTCTGGGTGGACTTGATCGAAGTCAACATCAACAATCTGGCCGCGATTCCCTCTATTGTCTTTGGCCTTTTGGGGTTGGCGGTCTTTCTCGGTTTCTTCGGCCTGCCCCGTTCCACGCCGCTGGTGGGCGGGTTGGTACTGGCCCTGAGAACCATGCCAATCATCATCATCGCCAGCCGCTCCGCCCTTAAAGCCGTGCCCCCCTGGATCCGGCAAGCGGCGCTCGGCATCGGCGCCTCCAAAATGCAGATGATCACCGATCATGTCCTGCCTTTGGCGTTACCGGGCATGCTCACCGGCACCATCATCGGCCTGGCCCAGGCGTTGGGAGAAACCGCTCCCTTGTTGATGATCGGCATGGTGGCTTTTGTGGTGGATATTCCCAAAAGTTTTCTGGACCCGGCCACTGTCCTGCCGGTACAGATTTATCTCTGGGCCGACAGCGCCGAGCGCGGATTCGTGGAAAAATCCGCTGCGGCCATTATTGTACTTTTGCTGTTTATGTTGATAATGAATGCGCTGGCGATTGTCTTGCGCAAACGCTTCGAACGCCGCTGGTAACATTTTTTTGGGCCATGACTGATAGTTTGGCTACTAAACGTTAAAGTCAGGCAAATATTTTGGAAGAGGTTATTGCCGTGCAAAACATCATGAAAGCTGAAAATTTCCCGACAAAGCCTGCCTCTCCCGGGGTTCAGATCAAAGAGCGCAGGGCTGCCGATACCACCAAGATTTTCGAGAAAGAAGCTTCCCGGCACACCGTCGGAGACTTTACCGTCCCCGACCCCCGGCTCACCACCCGGCACGTCAATGTCTTCTATGGGGACAAGCAGGCGATTTTCGATGTCAATCTCGACATCGCCAAAACGGAAGTCATCGCCCTGATCGGTCCCTCAGGATGCGGCAAATCCACCTATCTGCGTTGCCTCAACCGTATGAACGATACCATCGAAATCTGCCGGGTGGAGGGAGAAATCAAGCTCGATGAGGTCGATATCTATCACGACGACATCGATCCTGTCGTCCTCCGGGCCCGGGTCGGCATGGTTTTCCAAAAACCCAATCCTTTCCCCAAATCCATATTCGACAATGTCGCCTACGGCCCCCGGATTCATGGCCTGACAAGCAGCAAATCGGAGCTGGAAGAGATCGTGGAAAAGGCTCTGAAGCGGGCCGGCCTTTGGAATGAAGTCAAGGACCGCCTCGATCAACCGGGCACCGGGCTTTCCGGCGGCCAGCAACAGCGTCTGTGCATCGCCCGGGCGATTGCCGTCAACCCGGAAGTCCTGCTCATGGACGAACCTTGCTCCGCGCTGGACCCCATTGCCACCGCCACGATCGAACAGCTGATCGACGAGCTGAGCCGCCGCTACAGCATCGTCATCGTCACCCACTCCATGCAGCAAGCCGCCCGGGTCTCTCACCGCACGGCTTATTTTCATTTGGGGAAATTGATCGAGGTGGGAAAAACCTCACAGATCTTCACCAACCCCCGTCATCCTTTGACCGAGGATTACATTACCGGACGGTTTGGTTGAGGAATATCTGATTAACACTTGCCGTGTGCTCCCGAACCTTATTCTAATTCGCCGGACTCACCGTCCCGGACTGTAATCTGTTTTATATGGGCACCTTTCCTGGCGGGAAGAACACAACCGACGCGCGATAATCAGACTCCCTGTTCACGTTCTTCAAGCAAAAACCGCCGGAGCTGCCTTTCTCCCCGCATGACATGCAGAATATAGACACACTCCGCCTCAATCCGGTAAATTACCCGGCATGGACCGATAATGAGTTCACGATAACGCAAACCCTCCAATTCCGGCGGTTGTCGGCCGGATTCCGGGAATTCGCGCAACCGCTCGATTCCGGAAAACACCCGCTGGACCAAACGCCGCGCGGCAGCAGGCTTGTCCAATGCAATATATTCGGCAACTTCGTCAAGATCAGACAGGGCTGGAGTAGTCCAGATTATTTGAGCCATCGGCTCATGGCCTGTTGCGCCTCCTCATGGGCCATCACCCGCCCTTCTTGAATCGCCTGTTCACCCCGGGCAATTCCCTCAAGGAGCTGTATCCGGCGCTGCATGGATTTATAATCTTCCACATCCACCAAATAGGCCGAAGGCCGGCCATGTTCCGTTATCAACACGGGTTCCCCGGACTCATGCAGTTCCGCCAGAATCTTGGTTGCCTGTCTTTTCAGAGTAGTCACGAGTTCGATTTTCATAAAGTGATACTATACTATTACTTTACATTCGGCAAACGAACTTCCAACCGGCCGCCTTTCCAGAGGGTGTCGTCTTTTGCGACACCCTATTCCAGCAAGGAAAATCCTGTCATGGAAAACCCCCATGGGGATTCTTCCTTTTACAATCAGAATAAAAGACCGTATGGATAAGCTGTTTTTGCCTGGCAGCCTACGTCAAGGTGTGGCTTAGGGCTTTGAATCTCCGGGAAAAAACCGGTCCCGCAAAAACATCAGCGCTTCAAAAACATTGACGAAATGCTCGCCGCTGCTGGCGGCATAGCCCGGCCGCTGGGGCAACGCTTCGATGGTCCACGCCCCATCGCCATCTTCCACCCGCACCCCTTGAAGCGTCACGGTCACCGGCAGGGGGGGGTGCTCCAGCAGCAACAGACGGTCCAGGAAAGCGCTGACTGCTTCATACAAAAGCAATTGCTTGTGTAATAGATCCCGCTCCGATGTCGTCTTGCATCCATCCAACACGGTTTTATCGGCCAGATTGCGGGCCAGGTTACGGACCTCGCGGGGCTCGAATTGATATTCCCGAAGCAGCGATGCCACCTCCCGGCTGACTTCCAGAAACATCAACCCATAACGCCAGCGGCCAGTGCTGTCCGATTGTTTATAGCAGATCACCCCTTTGCCCCGGATCTCTTGTTCCCTCACCTGCAAGGTAAACGTTACCTTATCCAAGGGCGTGAATGGATCCCCATGGGCGACAAACGACAATCCATTGCTGCTGATATCCGCCAACCGGCAGATAGGGGTAGTAGCCAAACTCCCCAACCGGGACTTGCGCACTTCCATCCGCCAGCCGGCCAGGGGAAAGCGGCAATCCCGGCGTTGCTCAGTGCCGTTCATGGCCAGGGCCTGTTTCAAAGCTGCGTACAGACATTATAAGTGGTAGTGGGGGCGTAGGCCGTCTGGGTGGCATGGCCCCGCACGGTGCCGGTATTGGGCACACCGTCATCCAGCCGGGTATCCAGCAACAAAGCCACATCGCCCCGCAGCCCTCCAAAACAAAGCACATGCCCATAACTCAGCCCATAGGGTGCTCTCGTATAAACGCCTATGATTCCACCGAAGGTATGATTCGGTTGCTCATAACCACTGCCGGAGATGATCCCTGCGGTACGCAAGTGCTTCCAGAATTTTCGCGATTCATCCGTGTCGTTGGTCGAAGCCCAATTTCCAGAAATAGCGCCATTGCCATTACCATTGTCGGTAGAGGCCAAGGACAAATGTTTATCCGCCCTTTTGTCATCGCCGGGCAGCGCCTTGAAGCGGTCCTGATAAGTGTAAAGCGCGGCCCGGATTTCCTTGATGGATTTTTCCAGATTGGAGATTTTGGCGTTTTGAATCAACTCCCGGCCTTTCAACACCCCTCCCAAGAGGAGCCCGATAATCACCAGGACGATTGCGATTTCCACCAGAGTAAAGCCCCGTTGCTTTTGCATTGTCATACACCTCGTTCAAGTTTACGGAAAATCATGTCCATTTCGGCCCCATCGGGAACCAGCGCCGCCTGAACCACCCGGTTCTGGGTTCAGGGCAGTTTCCCGGCCTTGACCAAACGGTCTTTCAAAATATTCGGTGAAATCCATACCACCAAATCATCAAATTCATGCGTGGATTTCTCAGAATAATCTCCCTGGATAAAATCCTTGTCCCCGTCGCGGTTCTCCTGTTCCAAGGGATAGGCCAGCCTGGCGCCGGAAATCACAACGGCTGCCATATTGTTGACCGCCGCCACCGAGGGATCGGCATTCTGGATATCCACCCCGCCCGCCGAAGTCAGCGTCACGGCGCCGGTCAGCGGCCGGCTGACGCCGTAGCCCCAGGCGTTTCCCCAGGCATCGTCCCGGGCCACCCCCAAGGTAGCCCAGGGCAATTCCCCGACCGCCACGCCACTGGAACCACAAGGCCGGTTCTCCAAACCGTCACCGTCGGCATCGGGGCACGGCAAGCGCGGTGTGGTTTGGGACATGGCAAACCCGTAAAGCGCCTGCAGGATTTCCTGCTGCGCCGCCATGGTTTTTGCCCGGCGCCGTTGTTCGTACTGGGCGGACAACGGCCCCAACAGCCCGCCCATCACCAGGCTGAACACCACCAGCACCATGGCCATTTCAATCATGGAAAAACCAGAGCTGGATTCAGCACCCATCTTACGAGGCGCAGTGAGAGACCTTATGGGAAACACCGCGAACGCTTGACGTCGGCTATCCAGGCCCATAAGCTTCTTCCCATGTTTCTGTCCCATCATTGGGGATAACCTTTGGCAACCTTGATTCTCATCGGCCAAACGCCTCTTGGATAGTGATCCTGCCATTTTCATCGGCAGTCAGTTTCTGGCCCGGTTTGAGGATTAAGCGCCGGCCGTGCCAGTGTAATGTGATCTGGGTCTCATCCACCGGTATCGGGGTTAACGGCGGGGAACCGGATTTCTTTAGTTCACCATCGAACCAAATCCAGGCTTGCCCTTGGCCACGGACAATGCCATCCAGCCGGCTTGTATATACCCGGCTTGAATGCCTGGCCGCCGTTTTTTCTGGCTCCCGTATATTCACCGGCGGCCGGTCCAGCAGTGCCCTTTGCGCGGGGGAATAGAACAGCCTGCCCAGTGCCAGGCACTCAGTTGCCACCAACCAGAGCAAACCGGCCAGCGCGATCAATTTAAGCTTCACTGCCCTGCCCCTTGACAATGGTGTACCAGCTCATTTTGCATTGGGCGGTCAAATTGGGTTGACCGGGAACGGGTTGGTCTGCGCCGCGCTCTATCCGGCACGCCTCCAGGCTGAAAAACCCCAGCCCGCCGCCATTGATGGCACGCCAAAACGCTAACAACTGTCCTTCGTGGACCAGCCCCATATCCAAATCGATGTCCGTGCGGACCAGGTTCCAGTCACCCAGATTGTCGTCGATTTCCTGAGGCCGCAACCGGTAACCGATACGGGGCAACCCCAGCCGCTCCGCACTGGTGCGGGCGGTCTCCAGCCAGGCGATACGATTCTGGGGCCGCCACCATCCTTGTCTGAATCCCTCGACAAACACCTCGCCCAAACGGGCCACAATCTCTTCGGCTTCCCTGCCTTGGTCCAGCCTGGCTTGCAAGGTGGCATTGCTGTTTTGCAGGGTTTGGAACGCATTTTCGCGTTGCTGCAAATACTGATAGGCTGCCCCCAAGCCAGCCAGACTCAATAGCCATATCGCCGCCAGAATCAGGCCGCTTTTTTGGTCAATCAACACCGGTTTTTTCCCCGAAACGCACCATCACTTTAAACGTAGCATCTTGATGAAAACTTGCCAGCAGACCCGCTTCCCCCGATACCGTGCTTTCCGGATGAGTGGGCAAAGGGCTTTTGACAATCGCGGCCGTCTCGATGCCAGGCATTTTCTCCACCTGTCCGATAAATCGGCGGATCTCATCCACCGCTTGCCGCAAATGCCCCTGGGATATTTCGGAAACACGCAAATCCAATGTCATTTCAATGGGCTCACCAACAAAGGCATCGGCTGCCATGCTCTCTTCCTGGAATGGGCGGCGTTGCCATGCCAAGGATTTCAAGGCCAATCCAGGGAATCTGGCCAGAACCGCGCCGACGGGGGCCAGCAATTTTTCCGGGTCGATCCGGCGGGTGTCCAACTGCTGTTTCAGATCCATGGCGGTTTCGATTTGCCAGGGATCGTAGCCCTGAATTGATCCGATCCCGGGCTGCTGTTCCAACAATTTCCCAAGCGTTGCGTTTTGCTTGTGCAGACGCTGCATTTCCTGCTTCAACCTTCGCCCTTCCTGCCAGGCATAAGCGCCGTAAGCGCAACTGGTCAAGACCATCGCGGCGGTTGCGCCGTAAAGCGCCAGGCGCAAACGGCGTTGGCGTTGAAACCTGCGTTGCCAGTGATTTTGATAATGGGAAACCAGCAGCCAGCGGCGTCCCAGATTGGCCACGGCCAAAGCAGGCACGGAGATCCGGCTGGGATCGCCCCGCCACCCAAGCTTTGCGGCATATTCGGATAAATCCAGGGGACGAAGCTCGAAACCGGGGATCTCCCCGGCCAGTTCCTGAAAAACCGGGACGAATTCCGGCAAACAAACCACATTGACCTTCAAAACTTGATCTGTCGGGATCCGCAACAAACGCACCAAATAACGGTAGGTCCGGTCCATTTCTTCCATCGCTTCCCGGGTCAGATCCGTTTCCGCCACCAGGCTCAGTCGGCTGAACAGCACCTTGCCATTGCGGCAATAGCTTTGCCGCAGGGCCACCCGGTCCGCCATGGAATACACCCACACCCATAGGCCTTCGGACAATGCCGGAAACGCCTTGCACCAATCCTGGCTCAACCTGGGCAGCGACCAGATTCCCTGGACATCGATTTCATGCTCGGCCAGTTTCTTGAGACAGCGATTGAAGGCACCGCTGTCGCGAATCGCGGAAAACAAAAGCAGATCGTCCCGGCGCCCCTGCGCTTCCCTTCCCAATTTCGTGACCGCCACGAAAGGTTCGTCCTGGAAAATCTGGCGGCGCTTGCGGGCCACCAGAGCGCGGTGGTCGGAACCGGTCAAATGGGGCAGATGTTCGAGTCGGTATTCCTCCTCGATGAGGTCGGCGACCACCAGCACGTGTCTGGCCTTGATTTGGGAAACTTCGACCTCCGCCAGCGGACCTCGATGCTCCCAGATCTGGCGCACCTTGCGCCGCGCTTCAAACAAAGCCTGAAAACGGTTGCCGAGATACAATACCGCGCGCATCAGAATTTCATCTTCCCGATCATGTCGTACACCGGCCCCAGCACCGACAGCATTACCCAGCCGATGATCAGGCCGATGAGAATATTGAGGGCCGGTTCGATCATCTCTTGCATCTTGGCCACCGCCTCGTCCACATCCCGGCGGTAGAAATAATTGACGTTATCCAGCGCCTGTCCCAGATCGCCGGTGCGCTCGCCCATCTTGATCAACCGCAGCACCAGACTGGGAAACAACCCGGTATCTTCCAGAGACTGGCTGATGGACTGGCCATTGGCCACATCCTCCCGGGCCTTGGCCAAGGCTTTTTTGACATAGGCATTGCCCACCACCCCCTCGCACATGGCAATGCAATCCAGCACCGGCATCCCGGCGTTGTACAGCAGGGCGAAATAGTGGGCGAAGCGGGCCAGCATGATCTTCTCCAAAACCGGCCCGATCACCCAAAGGCGGAGCTTGAAACCATCAAACCAGTAGCGGGCCTTGGCGTGGTGGTGAATGAGCAAGCGGCCGAACACGAAAACCGCCACGGGTATGCCAAATATCAGATACCAGTAATTCACGAAACCGTGGGACACGGCAATCAGCAACCGCGTGTGCCAAGGCAGTTCGCCTTCCATGGAGACGATGAAAGTAGTGATCTGGGGTACCACGTACATCATTAAAAAGGTCACCGCTACCAATACCACGACCGCCACGAAGGCCGGATAGCGCAGGGCTTTTTTGGTCTGGCTGATCAGCTCGTCCTGCCATTTCAGGGACTCGGTCAAATGGGCCAATACCTGACCCAACTCGCCGCTGCGTTCCCCGGCTTCCACCAAACTGACGTGCAGGGGGGAAAAAACCTCGGGAAAATCCTGCAAGGATCCAGAAAACGTTTGGCCGCTTTCGATTTTGTCGGCAATGCCGGACACCACATCGCGGAAGTGACAAGGGTCCTGGGCATCGGCATAATCCCGCAGTCCTTCCAGCAACCCCACCCCGGCATGGATCATTTGCTCCATCTGGAAACAGAAATTAATCAACTCGCGGCGTGTGATTTTGCGGCGCAGAGTCAGGCGCCGGCGCTGGTGGACGGGCTTGGCCCGGATCATGGTCAGGCTGCGGGTCTGGAGGCGGCTTTCCAGCATGTCCAGATTGTCGGCCTCGGCCATGCCCACCAGGCGCTGGCCGTGATCGTCAATGGCGACGTAGCGAAACCTGGCCATCACACTGCCTCAAGACCCAAATTCGTCACCCGCTGTATTTCGGACCAGGCAGTCACTCCCGCTTTCACCTTGCGCAGGCCGTCTTCCGCCAAAGAGCGGTAACCCTTGGCGCGGACCATGCGCTCTATCTCCAGTACCGAGGCGCCATCGGCAATCAGCGCATCCAGTTCGTTGTCCAGGGGTATCACTTCCATAATCAGGGTACGGCCCTTGAATCCCCGGTAACTGCATTGCTCGCAGCGTCCAGCCTTGAAAATGACCTGCTCCCCGGCGCCATTCCATCCCAACAAAAGCCGTTCTTCTTCCGAGGGCGTATAGGGCTCCTTGCAATGGGCGCATAACTTACGTACCAAGCGCTGGGCGATGATGCCAATCAAGTTGCCCGCCAGCATCGGCGCGGGCACGCCGATATCCCGCAACCGGGTCAGCGCCCCCAGGGCGGAATTGGTGTGAAGCGTGGACAGCACTTGATGGCCGGTTATAGCTGCCCGGAAGGCCATGGTGGCGGTTTCCGCATCGCGGATTTCCCCCACCAGGATGATATCCGGGTCCTGGCGCATCAAGGAACGGATGCCTCCGGCGAAATCCAGCCTTGCCGTCACGTTGAGCGAGCTTTGCCGGACCAGAGGCAGGGGATATTCCACCGGATCCTCCAGGGTCATGATGTTGACCGTTTCGTTGTTGATATGATCCAGCATGGAATAGAGGGTGGTGGTCTTGCCGCTGCCGGTGGGGCCGGTCACCAGAATGATGCCTTCGGGACGGGTCATGATGCGTTTGAGATGGCTCAGGGTATCCCCGGCCAGCTCCAACGCATCCAAGGGCACGATACCCTTGCGCTTGTCCAGAATCCTGAGCACCAGATTTTCACCGTGCAAGGTGGGATGGGTGGCCACCCGGAAGTCGATCTCCCGCCCGGCGATATTGAGATGGATGTGGCCGTCCTGGGGGGCACGGGTTTCGGCGATATTCATTTCCGCCATCACTTTCAAGCGCACCAGAAGAGCGGACCAATAACGCTTGTGAAGGCTTCTCACCTGCTGCAACACGCCGTCAATGCGGTGGCGGATGCGCAGAAAACCCTCCTCGGGTTCAAAGTGTATGTCAGAAGCCCCTCTTTTCACCCCGTCCGCCAACAGAGCATTGACCAGGCGGACGATGGGGTGGCTGTACTGCTCGCTTTCGAGGGTCAATTCCTCGCTGCGCTCGCCGGTTTCCAACTCCCGCAAAATGCCATCGATGGAAAGCTCGAAACCGTAAAACCTGTCGATGGCCTGTTCCAATTCCGAATCGCCGGCCAGCACCGGCTCGATTTCTATGTCACCCCCCAGTTGCGCTGACAGATGATCGAGGGTGACAATGTCAAACACGTCACTCATGGCCACTACCAGCTGCCGGCTTTCTTCCTTGAAGGAGACCGGCACCACCTTCAAGCGCCGGGCGGTATCCTGATCCACCAACGCCAGGGCGTTGGGATCGGGCACCCAATGGGCCAGATCGATACTTTCCTGGCCCAGGGAACGGCTGAGCTGATCGCGGATGATCTCCTCGCTGACAAACCCAAGGCGCACCAGCACCTTTCCCAAGGGATCCCGGTTTTGGCCGGTTTTTTGCTCCAGCAAGGCGATTTCAAGCTGATCCGGGGTAATGATGCCATCATCCACCAACAACTCGCCGAGGCGCTTGGGTTTAGCCATGACGCTCCCCCAAGGTCTGCAAACGCGCTTGCACCGCCGCCCGGGAAAATACAAAAGGGCGTAGCTGAGCTTCCTGCAGGGCTTTTTGATAGTAGCGGCGGGCCAACCTGAATTTCCCCATCCGGTCCAGGCTCACGGCCAGGTTATAGGCATAATCGGGATTGGTTGGATCTCTCGATAAAGCTTCAAAATAAGCCTTTTGTGCCTGGGGCCAGCGATTTTGCCGGGCATGGAGGTTGCCCAAGGCAAAATAGAGTCCGGCGTTTTTGGGGGATTCTTTCAGTTGCTGCCGCAGCAAGCTCTCGGCCTGGGCGAAACCGCCCTGCCTATTGAGTGTGGCCAGGCCTGCCAGGGCGTGGGGATTACGCGGGTCCAGCACCAACACCCGCCGGTACCAGCCTTGCGCTTCTTGAACGCGGCGCTGGCGCACCGCAACAGCGGCAAGACCCAGCAGGGCATCCAGATCCTTGGGCGCCAGCCGGTGGGCATTGAGATAATTGCGGCGCGCCAAATCCAATTTCCCCGCCTGATAGGCTTGCCATGCCCGGTTCAGCCAGCAACCGAACGAATCGGGCCGGGTTGCTTTTTGGATTCTGAAGGTGCCGGGCCGGATCAAGTCCTTGGTATTGACAGCCACCGATTCCCTGAGTGGCGGCAACGCTTCGGCACATGCCTCCCCCGCCTGGACGCCAGCCCCCATGGCCATCAACCCCGCCAGTCCCAAACAGCCACAAATCAACTTCATTGGGCTTGCATAGAGGGAGTTTGCGGATGGGAGAGGAATGGTTCATATTCATTCAAATCCCCGCCCAGACTGGCGTTTTTGATCACCGTGGGACGAATGAAGACCACCAGTTCGGATTTTTCGTACTCATTGTTCTTGACGCTGAACAAGTCCCCCACCGCCGGGAGCCTTGCCAATACCGGCACGCCCTCGGTGGATTCTTTGGCATTGTCCTGCATCAATCCGCCAATGATGCCGATGTCCCCGTCGTGAATCTTGAGCAACGATTCCATCTCCTGGACCTCGATTTCGGGCACCCGGCTTTCAGTGCCAGCCTGGGCCAACAGAGGATTGGGGTCGAACACGAACCCGGTGATCCGGGAAATGGTGGGCCGCACATGAATCAAGACCGTGTCGTTATCATCGATATTGGGCGTCACGCTCATCACAAACCCCACTGGCACCGTATGGGGGATGGTTTCCGTGGTGGTCACACTGACCCCTTGGGTCTGGTTCACATCCACCGTGGTGGTGAAATAGACTTTATTCTCCACTACCCGCAGAATCGCCGTCTGGTTGTTGATCACCATGAGACGGGGGCTGGAGATCACCTTGGTATTACCAAAGCGGTTGAGCATCTTGACCTGGGCGGCGATGTTTTTGCCGGTGTAGGTCAAGGTCAACACCGGCGGACCGGATAGCGTCGTCCCCAGAAAATCCTGGGAAACCGTTCCCAAATCGCCGTTATCCACCAGATCCCGTTTTATCGCCGCCCAATCGACACCAGCTTGATAGTGGTCATTGAGCACCACCTCCACCACCGTCGCCTCGATCAATACCTGGCGGCGGGAGCGCTCCAATACCTTGTCCAGATACTGGCGCACCCGGTCATGCCCCTTGGCAGTGGTTTTTACGCTGAGCACACCGCTTTCCGGATGGGCCAGAATATGGGTTGGCCCGCCCGCGCCTGTGTCTCCAGCCCCTTCCTCTCCTGGAATGATGGATTGCAGATCCGCCACCAGTCTCTCCCAGAAATGATTGCGGGATAAACTGGTGATATTGGTGGACGATTCGTTCTCTTCCTCATTGTTATTGCCCTGGGATCGCTGCCCCGCCACCCCGGCGGAAATCTGGTTGGAGACACCCACCCGGCTTGTACTGTCACGCTGGATATTGACATAGGGAATCGCGTAGTGCTCGAAATATGGCACATCAGGCTCCACAATCAGCAGATCACCGTCGAAGCGATAGCGGAAATCCACCTGCCGGGCCAAGCGTTCGAGAATTTGCGGCAGGGTCTGATCGATGGCGTTGAGCGTCACCTTGCCATCCACCCCTGGGGCAATATCGATATTGATTTTGGCATCGCGGGCCAGGGCAAACAGTAATTGCTTGACCGGCACGCCCGTCACCACCGCCGAAAAGCGCTGCCCGGGCTTTTGTGGTTGGGGCTTGGGCAGGGGGGGCAGATTCAGCACCGGCGGCGGCGTGGCGCCAGTCACTTCCGCCGCGGGATGCAAATGGCCATCGGATGTCGCCAAAGGCGGCGGCGCGCACCCCTGCAAAACCAGTATCCACCCCAAAAGCCAAAAAAATGCCAACTTGTTCACATTTAAGGTCCTCCTGCTAGAAACCTAGCAAAAGAACTTGACAATACAAGGCGGCATTGGTTGGATGACGGGGCTTTTATATAGCAAGAATTGCCTGTAAACTTTACGCGGCCAAGGTGCCGGCACCTCCATGTGCCGCAGGAGACTCTGACTTAATCAGAGTCTCCTTAGAATATCAAGCCGCCAAATCTTGATTGGCCTATAGAAAAAATATATTCCACTTTTTGCCCTCGAGTGACATATCCATGAAAAAAATAGGTACCTGTTTTTCTTTTCTCGTCTTTTTTGCATTGCTGACCGCATGCTCCTCCGCCTATTACGGCGCCATGGAAAAAGTCGGCTTCCACAAGCGCGATATTCTCGTCCACCGCATCCAGAAAGCCCGGGAGGAACAAGCAGAAGCCAAGGAACAATTCCAGACCGCGCTGGAAAAATTCACCGCCTTGACCCAGTTCCACGGCGGCGACTTGCAAGACAAATACGAAGAACTCAACGCCGCCTACCAGGCCAGCGAGAAAAAGGCCGAAGCGGTGCGCAAACGGATCGCTGATATCGAGGATGTGGCCGAAGCTTTATTTGAGGAATGGGAAGAAGAACTGGATCAGTACAGCAGCGCTTCCCTGCGCCAACGCAGCGCCCAGCAGCTGCGGGAAACCAAGCGCCGTTATCAAAAATTGATTGCCGCCATGAAGCGGGCCGAGTCCAAAATCGAGCCGGTGCTTACAGTGTTCCGGGATCAAGTGCTGTTCCTCAAGCACAACCTCAACGCCCGGGCCATCGCTTCCTTGCAAACCGAACTGGAAGGTATCGAAAGCGACGTAGCGGCACTGATCCAGGAAATGGAGCGCTCGATTCAAGAAGCGGATAGTTTCATCCAGGCCATGCAGGAAAATACCTGAACAAGGCACCGTCCTTCCATGGCTCCCCAACTGCGAGCCATCGGGGGCAAAGGTGGCAACCATTCTCATGGTTATTGGGGCCAGATCTGGCCCCAATGATTCCCCCCTTCAGAGGGTGTCGCCTTTTGTGAGGCCTATCTTCAGAAAAAGGTTGATCCGTACAGTCAGTGGGGATGAGCGAAGAGGCCCCAAACCGGGTCGGCTTCGTTGTCCCCCAGATCGGCGAAATCCATGTGCTCGAACTCGTCAAGCTGGAGTGGAGGAAGCGGCGCCTGGTCCTCGGGGTACAATGCAGTCAGGTGGACGCGGCTCGTCTGGCCGTGGTTGGATCTTACAATCTCGGCAGGCAATTGGAGATCCTCCAGCCAGAGAATTTTTAGCGTGGTGGATCCAATCATACCCTTGTACCAAATCGCTGGACGGCCCATCACCCGCGTTTTGGCGCTCGGCTTCAGTCGGGACAGCAGGTGTGAGTCAAGCATGTGTGTAAGGGTGTCCCATGCGGGATAGCCGCGAGTGATTTTCAGGTCTGCAGTGGTGTAATCGATCACCCGTTTTTCCCGCAACAATACTTGCTGCATTTCCAGCCGGTCACCGTGACGGCTCCAAACCCACGCCAGTCCTAACTCTGGTATGCGCTTTTCGATTCGATTCTTACGGCGTAGATACCACCAGTTTTGGGTTTTGTCACGGATATCGTGAAAGGTTTCATAACGGGCTGCCAGAGGCGTGTCCACGGCGACTTGCGCCGCCGTGGCAACCGAACTCCAGTGTGTGCCCTTAGGGCCACCGCATCCTGCCAGAACCACCAAGCACAAGGCAACCCCCATGCCTTTCCAGCTCTTGAATTTCACCCTGTTCCTCCTATTATTTTTCCGGAGGAGCATGGCCAACGGCCGCAGCCCACATGGCGTGGAAAATTACATTCTGTTCCAGTACACCATGAAGCAGATGGGCTCCGGGGCCCTCGGCATAGATGGCCACATCTTCGGCGGCGTGGGTTTCCGACGAGAGAGGCACTAGCGCCTCTTGATGGAAGCCTTCATCGGTGGTGTCGATTGTGCTTAGATCATGGTTTTCGCGCCCGGCCACGGGATCCTCGTCGTAACGGGTGTCGCCACCGGTTTCAAGGAACGCAAAGCCCCTGCCGTTGGCATAGGAAAGCGTGGTGTAGGGTTTGCCGTCCTCCGCCAGAGCCGGTTCGGTTTTGGGGTTACCAGAGGCGTCGTTGCCGATTACCTTGCCAAGTATGGGATTGCCCCGGGTGGGATAGCCGGCGATAGTGAACACGTGGCTGTGATCGGCGGTCACGATAATCAGAGTATCGCTGGGATGGGTCATCTCCCGGGCTTTTTTGACCGCTTTCGCCAATTCGATGGTATCGGTCAGCGCCCGGAAGGCATTACCGGCATGGTGGGCGTGGTCGATGCGGCCCGATTCCACCATGAGAAAAAAGCCTTTGGGATTTTTGTCGAGAATTTGAATCGCCTTTTCGGTCATCGCACTCAGGGAAGGCTCACCACCGATGTCTTCGGGCCGGTCATGTTCGTATTCCATATGGGAACGGTTGAACAGGCCCAACAAATGATCCACTTTATTGGTATCGATTGCATCGAACTGTGCCTTGTTCCATACATAAGCGGCATTGGGATACTTACCGATCCACTCGGACGTCAAGTCTCGGCCGTCATCCCGCTCGCCGGTTTTTTCGGTATTTTCCGGGTCATTCTGAGTACGTGGCAGGAAGCTTCGACGTCCGCCGCCCAACGCTACCTCGATGCCGTTTCCATAGGGAAACTCAAGCAGTTGCCTGGCGATATCCTTGCAACCGTTTTGTTTGGCTTCATCCGGCAGGTCGTGGTCGTCTTCCCAGTTGCGTTCGGGCACATGGGCATAGGTAGCCGCCGGCGTGGCATGGGTAATACGTGCCGTGGTCACCACACCGGTAGCGTAACCGGCCCTCTCCGCATATTCGAGCAGCGTGGTCAGTTGTTTGCCTTTGGCGCTGGCACAATCGGCCCGGGTGACGGTCTGGTCCACCGAGATGACCCCGGCCTTGGTTTTGATGCCGGTCATCATCGCGGTCATGGTGCCTGCTGAGTCCGGAGTTTGCTGATTGGTGTTGTAGGTTTTGGCCAGAGCGGTATAGGGAAGCGTTTCAAATGTCAGGAAGTTTTCTTCCCCCTTTTTCCCACGCAGCTGTCCTTCCAGAATACGGGCAGCGGTAACAGTGGAAATTCCCATGCCGTCGCCAATGAACAGAATCACACGTTTTGCCTTGCCTGCTGTAATCGGCTGCAATGCCTGAAATTCCGATATGGTTTCTCTCCCCGCGTTGAACCATGACTTCGGGTCTTCGGCCATGGCAACCGAGGCAAGACCGAGTCCCGCCACCATGGTGAGAAAATAGGCTTTCATAGTTATCCTCCTGATTTTTAGTTTGAGACATGCGAGTCCAAACAGGACGAGAATATTTAACAGATCCCGATTTACGGGGAGATGACGGTGTGGTTACAGGAAGGTGACATCGTAGGGCAAAGTCTTGCCATCACAGAGTAGATAGGTGTTTGAATGGTCATTCCCTGATTTGCAGTGGGATACCGTTGACCAAGGTGCATCGCCACAGGGTCCGGATCCAGTCCCGGCCGATACGGCCATGGCCATTTTTCAGCCAAGTGGCGATCTCTCTGGCGACGTTGGGGTAATCGATTTTGACCCGGCTCTCCGAGCCCAGCCATTCGTTCACCTGGCGCGCGTTCAGATCCCGCATG
>Ga0256841_1001261_pt1 | contig 22605 bp, 15 predicted proteins | sample 356308metaG_FD_185971 | JGI IMG/M metagenome (GOLD analysis project Ga0256841, IMG submission 185971) | Hydrothermal vent microbial communities from Mid Atlantic Ridge, Atlantic Ocean - 356-308 | ecosystem: Environmental > Aquatic > Marine > Hydrothermal vents | place: Atlantic Ocean: Mid... | reverse complement strand
AACGAGGCAACGCAAATTGACCCTAAGCTCGATGGGAAAGTGAAATCCTCCAAGGGAGTGCTGTGAGGTATGAAGACCTGATGAAGGTCGGTGAACGCAACTTTACTATCTTGTTCGTATGCACAGGGAACTTATGCCGAAGCCCGCTTGCCGAGGGATACCTTAAGAAGAGGCTCAGGGATAAGGGAATTGACAATATCAGGGTAATATCAGCCGGAACGATAGGCATAGAAGGTAGACCAGCATCAGAAGGATCAATCAGGATCGCCGAAGAAAATGGTTTCAGTATAAGCAATCATGCCGCAAGGGCACTTACGCATTCTCTGATATACGAGGCCGATTTAATTATCTGCATGGAAGAAATACACAGGGATTGTGTTATCGGTATGGACCCTGAAGCGGCAAAAAAGACCCGTCTCCTAATGGATTTCTCTAAGCTTTCTTCTCCAAATTCTCCAGTTTACGACCCGTACGGGAGGGAATACGATGCATACAGACTTGTTTTTGAACAGATTAGGGAAGGTGTAGAGGGGCTCCTTGAAAAAGTATTACAAGAAAGGTTAAATGCTTGATTCGTTATGATTAAACGCAGGAAAACAAAAAAGATATACATAGGAGATGTACCTGTGGGCGGTGATGCCCCCATTTCCGTACAGTCCATGACCAACACAGACACCCGGGATTGGAAATCAACGGTTCGCCAGATAGATAAACTTACGGAGGTAGGGTGCGAAATCGTAAGGGTAGCGGTTCCCGACATGGAAGCAGCCGAACAGCTATCGACAATAAAATCAAAGATAAAGATTCCTCTTGTAGCAGACATCCACTTCGACCACAGGTTAGCTATTGCATCCTTGAAAGCAGGGGTTGACGGACTAAGAATAAATCCTGGGAACATTGGAGGGAAAGAGGCTACTGAAAAAGTAGTTCGCCTGGCGAAGGAACGAAATATTCCTATCAGAATTGGGGTAAACAGTGGATCACTGGAAAAACAATTGCTTGAAAAATATGGCCATCCAACTCCTGAAGCATTGGTTGAAAGCGCCCTGGGACACATAAAAATACTGGAAGACCTCGGTTTTGACCTTATAAAAGTTTCTTTAAAATCATCAGATGTGCTTCAAACGATTCAGGCATATACCATCCTGTCCGAAAAAGTTGACTACCCATTGCATCTCGGGATAACGGAAGCGGGGACCCTTGTCAGCGGTACAGTGAAATCGGCCCTTGGGATAGGAATATTGCTATTCTTGGGAATAGGGGATACAATCCGGGTTTCCCTAACCAGTGATCCAAGGGAGGAAGTAAGGGTTGCGTACCATATCCTTAGGTCTCTTCGTCTCCGGAAACGGGGGGTTGAAATAATATCGTGCCCCACTTGCGGACGAACTGAGATCGACCTGATCCCTCTGGTTGAGAAGGCGGAAAAGAAACTTGCCAAAGTAAAAACTCCACTTAAGGTTGCAATAATGGGTTGCGTGGTAAACGGGCCGGGGGAAGCGAGAGAAGCAGACGTGGGAATTGCAGGTGGTAGAGGGTTAGGGATAATTTTCAAAAAGGGAGAAGTAATAGGAAAGGTTCGCGAGGACGAACTTCTCGATGCGTTATTGAAAGAAATACGTACCATGGTACACGAATAGTTTTTTAAGATGATCTACGAAATTATTGACAACATTCTTGATTATTACCCCGAGGCCGAAGTTTGGCGGGTAGAGCAAGCTTACGTATTTATGGCCAAATTCCGGGGGGCAAAAAGTGACTGCCTGGGCGACCCCTACCTGAGCCATGCGCTTAACATAGCAAGGATTCTCACGGGTATGCACCTTGATGTTGCCACCGTTACCGCCGCCATTTTGCATGAAGCCCTGGAATATAAACTTTTAAAAAAGGAAGAAATGGAGGAACTTTTCGGGCAAGAAGTAACAAACCTTGTCTTAGGGGTCACCCGAATAAGCAATCTCGAATATAACGAAAAAACAGCGTCTCATAGGGAGAACCTGATAAAAATGATACTGTCCCTGGCGACCGATTTGCGTATTCTATTAATCAATCTTGCGGACAGGCTTGATCGAATGAGAAGATTGAGATGCCAGCCATCAGACATGCAGATTTCGGTGGCCCGGGAGACACTAGATATTTATGCCCCAATTGCCAATAGGCTAGGAATTGACTGGATGAAAAAAGAACTTGAGGATCTTGCTTTTTACTATCTTGATCCTTTTGCTTACCAGGAAATAATAAATGGAATAGCCAAGAAGAGCGAAGAACAGGAACAGTACATCTCAAGGGTAAAAGAGATCATTTCTGAAAAACTTGCCGAACACGGACTTAACGCAAAAGTCCTTGGCCGTGTAAAACATGTGTACAGCATCTATCGTAAGATGCTTGCACAAAACATAGATTTGGATCATGTGTACGACATTATCGCATTTCGGGTGATACTAAAAAACATTGCCAATTGCTACGAGGCGTTAAGTATTATCCATTCCATGTGGGAACCAATCCGAGGTAGGTACAAAGATTATATCAGTAAACCAAAGCCCAACATGTACCAATCTCTTCATACGAGCGTAATCGGTCCATTTGGTGAAAAGATGGAAATTCAAATCAGAACGGAAAAAATGGACAAGATCGCTAATGAAGGTATTGCAGCTCACTGGGCTTATAAAGAAGGGCGAAAGGTGGACGAAGGAGAAACGGAAAGGTTCTCCTGGATTCGCCAGCTCCTCGAAGTACACCAGGAAATCAAGAATCCAAAGGATTTTATTCGCAGCGTAAAGTTCAAACTCTTTCCCGATGAAGTTTACGTTTTTACTCCCGAGGGTGAAGTTAAAGCATTCCCAAAGGGTTCCACACCCATAGATTTCGCCTACAGCATCCATAGCGAAGTGGGGCATCATTGCGTGGGGGCTAGAATCAACGGTAAAATGGTGCCACTTAAATATGAGCTTCAAACTGGAGATGTGGTTGAAATAATAACATCATCAAAACAACATCCGAGTAGCGACTGGCTAAAGATCGCAAAAACGTCCAAGGCGAAGAGCCGAATTCGTCACTGGTTCAAAGTACAGGAAACTCAACGATCCATAACTCTCGGACGTGAAATACTGGAAAAGGAATTCCGGAAACGATCTCTCAATTTTTCGCACTTTATAAATTCTGATATCTTGCATGAAGTTGCCGTTAGTTTTTCTCTAAAATCGGTAAAAGACCTCTTGGCAAACGTGGGTTACGGCAAAATATCAGCGGGACAGGTGGCAGGCAAACTTTGCCACTTGACATCACCGGAAGAAAAACCTGAGAAACCCGAGGAGCTAGAAACCAAGCCTGATCTTCAGAAAAAGCTTCCGGGTGGGGTGAAGGTAAGAGGTGTTTCGGACATCCTGGTCAGACTCGCCCGCTGCTGTAGCCCCCTACCAGGGGAACCCATAGTCGGATACATAACAAAAGGGCACGGAATAACTGTGCATCGGGCAAAATGTCCTAATATACTTAAGGGGAGCAAAGACAGGGTAATTGAAGTCGAATGGGATGAAACCGGTGATGGGGTTTATCCGGTGGGGGTAGACCTGATTTGCGCCAACAGCAAGGGAATGCTCGCAACGATCAGTGCGGCATTAAGTAACCTTGATATTAACATTCACGAGGCGAGAATAAACGCTCGCCCCGACGAGAAGTCGCTATGTCGTTTTGTTTTAGAAGTAAAGGATTACGACCAGCTTAAAAAAGCCCTGACTGTTCTCCGGAACACCAACGGGGTTTTTCAGGTGTGGAGAAGAGGCTTTTCTGCTAAATCATCCTAGATGGCCTTGACAACTTTACCCGAACGAATACATCTGGTACAAACCCTTATTCTCTTTACCTTACCGTCAACCACAGCTCTTACTTTCTGTAGGTTCGGATACCACACTGTCTTGGTCTTATTATTGGCATGGCTGACGTTGTATCCAACCTGCCGTCCTTTTCCGCATATTTCACATACTCGCGCCATTTGAATTGCTACCTCCTCTATCTCAATCTTCGCGTCCGTAACAATCGGAGAAGATTTTTTATTCATGAACAAAAGCAAATTGGTTTGATATCACACCTGTGTGAAAATCTCAATAAAAAATCAATCCACGAGCCGACGCCAAAAAACCATGGGCTACACGTTTGTTTATTAAGGGAAACTCTGATTAACTACTTAATTTGCCAATGGTTTCTTGCACGTCATGCCACACCCTGATCTGGTCAGGGACAGGCTCAATCCAACATCCAGCTAGAGAATCCTAGATTCCGGCTCTACACTTTGCTCCGGCCAGAACGACGGTTTCTGAGTTGTGCTCGTCGTCTTTGTTTAATTGGTTGTTAGTACTAGAAATCGGAACTAATCAGAACTCCCTATGGATAATTTTCATCAGCCTTTCTCGGGGTCTAGCTTTGAGTTAGGCTCTTTCGCGCCTCTTTCGTCCCTTGATTCTCCAGCGTCCTCAGAAGAATGAATGTATATTTCTCTTTTCGGATACGGTATCTCAATCCCATTTTCCTTGAATGCATCCTTTACCCTATCGACTACATAATCGATGGTATCCATTCGCCTTCTCGCATCCCTAATCCAAACACGCGCTTGCAGTTCCACGAAAAAGTCGCCGAGGTTTCGCACTACTACCTTTGGAGGCCTATAATACGACGTCCAGTCCATTTCCTTTATGATATCCAGGATTACCTTCTTGGCGCGATTTACATCGGACTCATAAGCAATTCCTATGGGAATTCTTACCCTGATCTCCTCCGATATTGTAGTATAATTAATAATATCCCTCGTCATTATTTCGTTGTTGGGGATTATAATGATGATATTATCTGTGGTTCTAATCTTGGTTGCTCTTAGCCCGATATCAAGCACATCTCCCCACGTAGCAGCATTCTTAGGAGCCGACCAGACCTCTATCCTGTCACCTACTTCAAAGGGCCTGTCTATCAACAAAAGCACGCCGGCTATTAGATTGGAAAGAGTATCTTTGGCGGCAAAACCTATTGCCAAACTAACAACACCGGCACCGGCTATAAACGGCATGACGTTTACACCGAGGAAATCGAGAGCCATAACAACGGCCAACGTGTAAATGGCGGCGGCGGAAAATTTATCCATAAGATCCACTACGATGTCATCAATTTTTGTCTCTGTCTTGGCTGCCACGTTTTCCTCGAGGTACCTGACCAGGAGTTTGACGGTCTGAACTATCAGGGAAGCGAGGCCAAGGACCAGCCCCGCATAGAAAAATTTTTCCAGGAAGGGGAGACGAAGTATATTTAGGCAAAGAACCCCAAGGGCAACAAGAATAACGTAGCCACCAGCCCTTCTCATCAGGTCGATTACTTTTGGGTTCTTTTCAAAGAAGGTAAAACGATTGAGTATGGGAGTTAGCCTTGAGATGATTTTTTTGAAAAACCACCAGCAAACAAGAGCAGCCATGCAAAGGAGAAAAATCTCAGATATTACTATCAGGAGCTTCACATAATTGTGGGATATCTTGTTCCAAAAATTTCTAAAGATTTCTTCAAAATGTGCTGTCATGATTTACTCTCCATCTAAGTTAACAACAAATACCGGAGCTTCGCACCGGAGCAAAGCCCAAAAGCGATCTTACTTCAGCGAATGCTTGCCGTAATGTGGCATGAGTATTTTCGCATATCATTATATGGTGACTGGTGAAAGAGATACCTTTTAGTGTGTTCTCTCTGTCTGATTAACTATTGTCAAGTTTTTAATAGCTTAATGGTAGAATAAATTTCCAATTTTCCAGTATCCCGGATTGGGCATCCAAGACTGAAGTTTCCCCGAATCCTTTATCCACGGATAACCCTGTGGGCAATCCAGGGACTAGGTCCCTCTGGCACAAGCTTGAAAACGTGGATGACCTAGGTCATGACTGGAGATTGCCATCACACTGTAACCAACCGTTTTAACCGTTGGTAGATCCACTGGTGATACAACTACCGTTACCGTCCTATTTCTTTGTAATCGCAAGCTTCAAGCCGCGGTTTCAATCTTGGGATAAAAGATAATCCTGAATCCGTGACGAAACTTTATGGCTAATTTGTAGGAAGCTCTGATTAATTCCGATTTCTAGGACTAACAATCAATTAAACAAGTAGGACTAGCAGAACTCAAAATCCGTCATTCCGGCCAGAGCGAAGCGCAGAGCCGGAATTTACCACCCTTTGGCTTGATGCCGGATAAGAGCTTGTCCCCGCCTGGCTCAGGAGAGTGGCATGGCGACAGGACGCTCTGGCCCCAGGAGTTTATTTTATTCAACCGTCATAAAACCCCTTGTCTTACTGACAAGGGTTGTTTAGTGTAAGAGAAAACTGGCTATTTAAGCTATCCGTAGCTTGGGGATGCTTCCAATGTTAAAGTCCCTTTTGCGCAATGTGAATTGACAAGTGCTGGTAATTGGGGTTTATATTCGAACTTCAGAAAGAAAGTGATCTTGACCGATGAAAACCATTATAAAAGTAAAAGTTTTAAATAGGAGTGTCTCTTTTGAAGATGCCAGCAATGTGGCAAAAGCCATTGCATCAGTATACAGCAAAACCTCGATGCTTGTCGCATGGTATGATAAAAAAGCAGATCGATTCTTTCCGCAAGTTGCGTGCTGCGATTGCGGTGATGGAAGACCAACGTGGGAAATTTACGCTGACAGCAGAAGTGCCACGCTTAAAGTGGATATAAACGAGGGTGACTTTATTTTTATTTTCATCTAGTGGAGATGTGGCATGATAAAAATACCGGCTTCTGAAATTGCTAATCGTTTGGTTTCGTTTCAAAGCCTTCTCATCGAAAGAGGGATAGAAGCGGGAATTATTCGGCAGAATGCGGATCTTTTTTATTTTACCGGTACTGTCCAGGACGCTTATCTATTCGTTCCATCTGCAGGGGAACCAATTTTTTGCGTAAGGAGGCACGTGGAACGGGCCATGGAACAATCTCCGCTACGCCCGGTGATTCCCATAAGGAGTCCAAGGGAGTTGCCCGAAGTTATCCTGGATAACGGTTATGACCAATTAACGAGGGTGGGGCTCGAGCTAGATGTAATGCCCACCAATACCTATTTCTTCTTTAGGGACAGCTTGTTCCCCCGATCGGAAATCGTTGACATTTCCATGCTTATTAGGCGTGTTAGAGTCATAAAGTCGGACTGGGAAATTGAAATGATGAAAAAAGCAGCATTAGTTTCTCACAAAGTAGCTGAAGCGGTTCCTCGATTTTTGAAGGAAGGGATTACCCAGATGGACTTAAGTATTGAACTCGAAAGGGTGGCCAGGAAGAGTGGTCACCTTGGGCTCATACGGAAAAGAGGCTGGAACATGGACATGTATTTCGGGCATGTTCTTGCAGGACCAGATGCAGCGGTTCCATCTTATACCGATTCACCCACGGGAGGCGTAGGTACAAGCCCTGCCTTTGGGCAGGGACCGTCCGCGTCGCCGATAGAAGTGGGACAGGTGGTTAGTATCGATACAATGATGAACTTCGAGGGATATCTCTCGGATCAAACGAGAAACTTTTGTATCGGGCAGCCCCCCAAAAAATTGTCAGACGCGTACAAAATCGTTGAAGAAATTCACCGAGAGTTCCGGCAGAAGGCAAAACCAGGAGTCATCACCGGGGACCTATATGATTGGGTAATGAAGAAGGTTGGTGGCTACAACCTCCGGGATTACTTTCTTGGTCCCCCGGGCAACCAGGTAAAATTTGTGGGTCACGGTCTGGGGATTGAAGTAGACGAGTTTCCTTTCATTGCCAGGGGGCAAAAGATGCCACTTGCAAGCGGAATGACAGTTGCCTTTGAGCCAAAATTTATTTTTCCGGGCGTTGGTATCGTGGGACTTGAAAACACTTACGTAATAACCGATAAGGGGGCCGAAAGTTTAAATTCTTTCCCGGAAGAAATGGTGATCCTGTAAATCCTTTGATGTTTTGCCGAAATATTGGAATTTCTAAGGTTGAGCATTATGAGTCAATTTTAAAAACCGGTCAAACTGCTTGGAATAATATTCATATAATTCCTCGTTATCTATCACTTCGTAATACTCTTCGTCTTTTTTGTCTTCCGGGGTGAATTTTCTTATAAGTTTTTTCTCAGAATAGTATTTAAGGGCATTCTGGAAATTTAACTTGGAAATTGATTCGTAGCGCTGAATCAGTTCTAGCTTGAATAGCTTCTGCCCCAGGGAGTTTATTTTCTTCAGAAATTCCTTCTCGCTGTAGGGTTTCTTCTTGAGGTATTTAACGGACCTCAGAACGATCCAGTAAGACTCAAAGTACTCTCTAATCAAGCTCGCAAAACAGGAAATTCCGTACAATCCCTTGGAAGACAACCTGTACGTACCGGTTGCCTGGTTCTGTATTCTCATGAAACCAAGCATCGCAAAGGCTTCGAGGTTTTCTCTTATCTGGTAGTCAACCGGGTGATCCGCATCAAAAACAAACTCATACTTGAATAGATCTCTAAAATACAAAAAATCGTCATGTATATCCTGGCTGGAAACGGTAAAGCTTTTTCGAGTGAGGATAGAAGTTGCCACGTAACTTGCTGGTAAAAGGAAATGTATAATATTGTTCTTGTAGTATTCGAGGTGGAGCCTCTTGCCATCTTCTATCGTGTACACGGGGTCATCTTCTAGTTCGTCATCAACTTTAAGCTTTTCAATGAGTTTCCCCTTTTCCATGTAATTGAGGGTGTCAACAACAGCTCTTTCCAGGTTCATTAGGGTGTTGGACATCCTGATATCCATAATTTTAAAATAGTCGTAATAAATCTGGACAATTTTCCAGAATTGAGATCGGAGGATGCCTCTGGACGGTTTGGTTAGAAATGCTGCAGCAACCAGGGCAAAAGGAGTCACGAGAGATACCCTGTTAATGCTGCTAATTATGCGATAGGCAAAATCCCTATACATCGCATGACGCTGTTTAGAAGGCATTTCCCCTAGTCGGTAATTTTGGGTTTCAATATATTTTTTAAACGAAATGGGCTCAGCAAAATGCACGTAAACCCTGCCGTATCTTTTCTTTAAAAAGCGCCTTGCCCTTACCAGCTGCCCTACGTTTTCTTGTTCCTTTGTTCCGCCGCTTATCTCCTTTAGATAAGCTTCTTCTTCTATGATCCGATCATAGCTGATTGAAACGGGAACGAAGGCAAGATCATCACAGAACCCTTCTTCTATGGCCTGGATAAGGATGGCTAACAAACCCAATTTGGGAAGAACAAGCTTACCGGTTCTGCTCCTGCCACCCTCAATAAAAAATTCCACGTTGTGGCCGAGTTGAACGAGGACCTTGACGTACATGGAAAAAACTTCCGAATAGAACTTGGCACCCTTGAATGTTCTTCTGATAAAAAACGCTCCACATTTTCTAAATATCGGTCCGAGGGGCCAGAAGGACAGGTTCTTTCCCGCAGCAACCAGTGGCGTGCTGAGATTGTTCTCAAAAAGCACGTATGAAAGAATCAGGTAATCTATGTGGCTCTTATGGCACGGGACGTATACCAATGTTTTTTCCTTTGCCGTGGCCTTGACCCGTTCCAGGGACTCCATGTCAACTTCTATACCGTCAAACATATTGTCCCAAATCCAGCTCAATACCGAGTAAGCAAACAGGATAAGAGATATGCTGTATTCCGCGGCAATTTCTTCCAGGTATCCATCAGCGGTCTTTCTAACTTTCCAGAGTTCCATATCCCTGCTCTTTGCCACCCGTTGCATGTACTTTTCTAGTCTTGGATGACGAAGTATTATTTCTTTCAGTTCCAACTTGCTCCTAAATATGGGGCCAAGGATGGCTTTCCTGTGCAAATCTATTTCTTCTATCAGTTTCTGCCTCAGGTCAAATGCAAGATCGACCTTCGTGGCGACATTTTCCGGGACGTTGTCGAGTACGTCTTGCAAGTTAACAGGATCGGCAAGTTCCATTAACGTGTGTTTGCGATTTCGGAAGATGGAGACAATCTTCCTGAAAAAACCAGGGTTTTCCTGGTCTCCGAAAAAAACATCGATAAGTGATTTTTGTTGACGTCTGGGTCCTTTGCCGTAAAGGAGTACCACAGGGACTACGTGAATGGGGACTTCGCAGGTAGCCTGCATTTCTAGGAGGCAAAGTATCGGGTCGTGGGTTCTGGTTTTTAAAGACCTTTCGTAGTAGCCCTTTTCTCCCACCAGAAAAATCAGTCCGTTTCGGTATTTTTTTAAATTTCGAGCATAATAGTCACTTTTGTAGGGGTTGGGAAGACGCCTGTAGCGTACGAGATGATATAAGTGGGTTACAAAAATTCTGATGCTGTGCCACCCAGGAAGCCACGGGTAGAGTTTCATGTCGAAGATTACCCGCGGAAGGGGTAGCGATACACTTTCAAGTACGTGAGCTAAAAAAAGTAAATCAAGGTGGCTTCGATACTTGAGTGCATAAACCACTATTCCCGATTCTTGGAGTTGTCTAATTTTTTCCTGGCTGGATTCGGGAACTCGCTGCTTGGGTAGAAGCTTTTTGATAAACCATCCAAGGAAAAACTTGGGTTCTTCAGGAAAAACGGAACCATAACGATCGCCCCCGGGACCATTTTCCAGTGCATCTTTAAAAGAAGTTAATCGTTTCTTTATCGCTTCCCAAAATCGCTTCATATTCGACTCGCTTTTATCAGAATGTGCTACATTAACAAAAACATTTTTATAAGCCAATGATTTTTTCTTTGCTTGAAATTTCCAATAATTAGTAGAATGTCCAGTAAGGCTGCTCATTATCTGTGTTGCTCTCGCAACCTGAGAATCATCCCTGTGGTAGCGGGTGGAAAACAAGATGAAAAAAGATCTTTATGGACTAAAAACTACCGTAATTGTTAACCTTGCCTTCCTTATAATAACGGCGATGCTTTTGCTCGGCCTCGTGGTTGTCAAGCTAATTGAAAAAAACCTGGTGGAGCAAAATGTTAGACACTACCTGTTGACTAGCCGCATGATCGAAGTCACCATTCGTACCTCCATCATGGAGGGAAAGGATGAAGATGCAAGGAGTATCAAGAGGTCTCTAGAAAACTATCTCCAGTACCTGGCTCACTATTCCGGCTACGAATGGCTGGGAATCCTGGACAGACGCGGAAGAGTAATAATAGAGGGAGGTAAGCGCCCACCTCGTATGAAGTTTTGGAACGAGGTCATACGGAAAACCATTGCCACAAACAGTTTCCACATGAAGATGAACTACTCTCTATTTTCTCCCTTTCGATCTTCACCGCCACGGGTTCTAATTGCAACCCCGTTGAATCTCTTTTCGCATAGATATTCATTGATGGTGGGTTTCGGGGAAATGCAGCAAGAATGGCGTTCAATTATTCATGCGATAAGCATCATCTCGTTTTACATCTTGATGAATGCCCTCGTGCTGCTCGGGTTCGGACTTTATATCTTTCACCGGCGTGTTATTGGGCCGATAAACAAGATGGTTGAATCCGTGGCAGAAATTGGTGAGGGAGATCGGCTACCGGTGTTCGAGGAAACCAGGGGTAATGAACTCGGAAGACTTTCCAAGGCCATTAACATTATGCTCCAGCGACTGGAGGAAAACAAAAAAGAACTGAGGAAGACCATAAGATCGCTCGAGGATGCCAACCAAAATCTCAACAAAGTCCAAAAAGAACTTATCCATTCCGAAAAAATGGCATCTGTGGGTAGGCTCGCTTCCGGTATAGCTCACGAAATAGGAAATCCCCTTGGCATCGTCCTGGGCTATCTGGACATTTTGAAGACAGATAAAATGGACGATACTTCAAGAAAGGATCTTCTTGAGAGGATGGAAACAGAACTTGTGCGAATCAGGAGTATTATTACTCGCCTCTTAGACTTTGCAAGGCCGGGTAAAGGGAAAAAGGAAGAGACAGACCTGCACAAACTGCTGGAAGAAACCTGTTCGCTGATAAGACATCATTGTTCAAAGAAGGGCATTGAATTGATCCTCGATCTTAACGCAGAAAACCCAATTATCTACTCCGATCCCAACCAGCTAAAACAGGTGTTTCTTAACCTGTTTTTTAATTCAATAGACTCGATAGAAGGTGATGGAAAAGTAGCTGTAAGAACATACAAACTTGAAGACGAGACTTCGAAAAAGGTGAAAAAGGTGGTGGTTGAAATAGAAGACACCGGTCATGGTATTCCAAGGGAGAGCCTAGACAAGATTTTTGACCCGTTTTTCACGACAAAGGAACCGGGGAAGGGAACCGGGCTGGGGCTTTCCGTATCATCGAGCATTCTCAAGAGCATGAACGCCAGCATCAGTGTCGAAAGCGAAGAGAAAAGGGGGACGAGAGTAACCGTCGCCTTTGATACAAATCTCCACCCTTGAGTTTAAATTCTTGGCTAACTCCGTGGTACCTTTCAAGGCATACACATTGGGCTATACTTACTAAGCCCCATGGAGCTTGCGCTTATCAACGAAGAGCGAAAATCTCGCATCTGTATCTGTATGGAGCATGAAAGGTTTTTGTTATCGTTTACCGGAGGCTTCATGGGGCGACGTCTAAAAAAACTGTCACAATGTTCTATCATTGCGAAAAGCTTGCAAAGGGCAGACGATAAGACAACAATAAGCTAAGAAAAACAATCCAGAATCCGTCATTCCGGCTGGAGCGAAGTGTAAATCCGGAATCCATCACCGTTTATCATGGGATGGGCATTAGGTGAAATTGGTGCCGGGTTACTTGGGAAATTAATCAGGGGTTTCTTTAGCTTGACACAATGTTTATAAAGCGCCCTACTCGGTAAAACCAGGGTTGTAAGTCTGTTGGGGAAAAAGCCTTCCATGCTTCTGAAAATGTTTGCTGCATATGCTGACAACTACAAGTTCGAGGTAATCTTCTGCCGGAATCATTGTTCTTTTTAATATTCTATCTGCCTCGTAAATAAGTTCAAGGGCAGATTTTATTTCTTTGGCAGAGAAGTTTTTCGATTGCGTCACAAATTTTTTTACCATCCACGGGGGTTGTTGTAGCTCCTTTGCAACTTCCGGGAGGTTTTTTCCCTTTTCCAGGTATGCCTTGACTACCAACATGTATAGAAATTGCCTGTCTAGCATAGAGGTTACCGTAAGTGGAGAATCCCCCGATTCCAGGAATCGTTTAAGAGCTCTTAGCGCCGGTGCAAGCTGCCGGTTACCTACGGAATCGGTAAGTTCGAAAATGGATCTCATTCTTATGTCGTCTAGTGCATCTAGTACCTGCGCAGCTTCTATGGTGTTATCCTGTCCGACGTAAGTAATTAACTTGTCCAGGGCATTGGATAGTTCCCTCAAGTCTCTCCCCACCAGTTCCAAGAGCTGGGCGGCTGCCGGACCGGTAATATTCTTCCCTTTCAGGCGAACTCGCCTTCTGATCCATTCAATCAAGTCTCTTTCACGGGGCGCGTCAACGGATATGACGGCATCTCTTGTACTTAGGATTTCAGAAATGACTCGTAATTTTCCAGGGGTGTCTCCAACGAGTACTAAAATGGTGAATCTTGCAGGTCTTTCGAGGTAAGGAACCAGTTTTCGCTGAGCTGAAGGACTCCAGGAATCCGCATTTTTTACAACCAGCAGGCGCTTCTCAGAAAAAAGCGGAGGAGTGAGAGCTTCATCTAGTACTTCGTCAGGATCTGTTTCTTCGGCATCGAGTTGCCTGATGTCCATGGGCGATGGTGAAATTTGGCGAAACTGGGTAAGGAGGAATTCTAGGGCTTCAGAAACGAGTAACTCGGCCTTTCCGTGGATAAGGTATACTGGCTTGAAACTTTTATCTTTTATTTCTTGGTAAAACGTAGATAAAGTGGCCATGAGGTACTTTTCAAAATTTGGCGGCTAGCCGCTGGTGAACTTCTTCTGCAAGGTACTGGGCAATAAAATGTATCGCTTTTTGCCTGTTTTGGAGTGTTACAATAGGGTCAGGATCCTGGAAATATTCCTCATAATAACTCAGGTTACCCTTCCAAACAACCTGGCTATTGCTCGTTCGGATACATTTCAATTTTATACTGACTGTGACCCGAGATTCCCTTGTTTCTTCTGCTTCCCGGTAGCTAACTACTGATGTGCTGATACCCTCTATATTTCCTAAAATGATTAGGTCGGCTTGATTTGAAGGTACCAAGGGGAGACCACTGTTCAGGATAAATTCTTCCCTGAAATACTTAGTGAAAACCTGTTCCAGGGAAGACTCTGTAGTGTTGTTTGTAAACATGGGTATGGAAACGGTTTTGTACTGGCTTCCCAGTTCCGGGGCTTTCCCGGCAAACTGGTACCCACAACCGTATGCAAAAAGAATACAAACGAAAGAAACTAATAATATTTTAAAATCTGAAATGTATCGCACGAATTACCCTTGCCTGTTACACAACGATGTTAACTAGGCGCCCGGGAACAATGATAACTTTCTTTACCGGTTTTTCACCGACGAAGTTTTTTATTCGTTCGTCGGCCATGGCAATTTTTTCTATTTCTTCCCTGCTTGCCGAAGGAGAAACATAAATTCTGCTTCTCAGCTTGCCGTTAACCTGGACGACTATTAGGAGTTGTTCTTCTTTGACTGCTTCTTCGTCCCATGTTGGCCAAGGAGCAAGAACAATGCTTCTTTCGTGTCCCAGCACTTTCCAGAGTTCTTCCGTTATGTGCGGAACCATGGGAGAAATTAATATAACAGCGGCCTCAACTGCTTCTCTGAGGATTTCCTTTCCATGATCCTCCTTTAAAATATCCTCTTTTACTTGATAGACAAGATTTACCAGTTCCATCACCGCACTGATGGCAGTGTTGAAATGAAAACGGTCACTTATGTCTTCCGTAACTTTCTTGATTGTCTGGTGAGTTTTCCTGTGCAATTTCCGGCTCGCTTCCCCAAGTTGGGCCTTGCCATCGAAAGGTTTTGCCTTGGCGAGATCATGGCGATGGTCATAAACCAGCCTCCAGAGCCGGTTAAGGAACCTTGCTGCACCTTCAACTCCCTGCTCACTCCATTCTAGGTCTTTCTCAGGGGGAGCAGCGAAAAGGCAAAATAACCTTACGGTATCTGCCCCGTACTCTTCGATCATCTCATCAGGGTCTACCACGTTGCCCTTGGATTTACTCATCTTTGCGCCGTCTTTAATCACCATCCCCTGGGTGAGGAGATTTATAAACGGTTCATCTATTTTCAGGTACCCCAAATCTCTAAGGACCTTTGTAAAAAAGCGGGCGTAAAGAAGGTGAAGTACCGCATGCTCGATTCCTCCGATGTACTGGTCTACCGGTAACCAGTAATCAGTCTTGTTCGGATCGAGAGGACCTTCCGTGTAGTCCGGGCAGGTAAATCGGTCAAAATACCAGGATGACTCCACAAACGTGTCCATGGTATCGGTTTCTCTTTTCGCAGGTGACCCGCACTTGGGGCAAGTTGTGTTCACAAACGAGTCAACGAATGGAAGGGGCGATGCGCCGCTTGGGAGTAATTCCACGTCGAGAGGCAAAACGACGGGTAAATCTTCCTTGGGAACCGGGACGATCCCGCACTTATCACAGTAGATAACTGGGATCGGAGCACCCCAGTACCTTTGCCTTGAGATACCCCAGTCTCTTAGGCGGTAATTTATCGTTTTCTTTCCCTGCCCCCTTTTTTCAAGCTCCCGGGTGATAGCTTCCCTCGCTTCGGCAGATTCCATCCCCGTGAATTCACCGGAACTGACCAGGATGCCATCTTCTTCGAAGGCCTCGCTTAACTCTTCAGCGGTAATTTTTCCGTCTCTTGGCTGTATTACAACCTTTATTGGAAGGTTGTACTTTTTTGCAAATTCGAAATCCCTCTGGTCGTGGGCAGGTACCGCCATTACCGCTCCCGTTCCGTATTCCATGAGAACAAAATTTGCCACGAAGACGGGCATTTTTTCACCTGTCATGGGATTTATGCAGTAAGAACCCGTAAAAACTCCTTCCTTTTCAAGTGCCCCTGCAACTCTCTCTTCCCTGCTGATCCTCTTGTATTTATCAACGAACTCCAGGACTTTCTCCGCTTCTTCTTTTCCTTTGATAAGCTCTTTCACCATTGGATGTTCCGGTGCAAGGCTCATAAAGGTTGCGCCGAAAAGGGTATCCTGCCTGGTGGTAAAAACCCTTATTTTCTTATCACTTCCCTCGATCGCAAAATCGATCTCGGCCCCCTCGCTCTTCCCGATCCAATTACGTTGCATTGTCAAAACACGTTCAGGCCAGCCGGGAAGCTTATCGCAGTACTCGAGCAGTTCTTCTGCGTAGGCAGTTATCTTGAAAAACCATTGCTCCATTTCTCGCTGAACCACTGCGCTGCTGCATCTCCAGCAAAGACCTGCTTCAACCTGCTCGTTTGCCAGCACCGTCTGGCAGCTTTCACACCAGTTTACAAAAGACTTCTTTTTATACGCCAAGCCTTTTTCTAGCATCTGGAGAAAAAAGAGTTGTTCCCACCTGTAATATTCGGGGTCGCAGGTGGCAAATTCCCGATCCCAATCATAAGAAAAACCAAGTTTCTTCAACTGGTTTCTCATGTACTCGATGTTTTCATAAGTCCATTTTGCCGGGTGAGTTTTGGCCTTGATGGCTGCATTTTCAGCCGGCATCCCAAAGGCATCCCATCCCATTGGGTGTATTACGTTATAACCACGCATCTTCAAAAAACGGCCTACAACATCGCCGATTGTATAATTCCTAACATGTCCCATGTGAATTCTACCTGAGGGGTAAGGGAACATCTCAAGAAGATAGAACTTTTGCTTGGTGGGATCCTCGGTTACCTTGAAAAGCTTCTCTTTTTCCCACATTTCCTGGTACTTAGGCTCAATTACCTTGGGATCGTATCGTTCGTCCATTTTCTCCTTCTCTCTAAAATTTTTTCTCTACCTAAGTTAAAAAAACGAGGAACATTTCCGTTTACCACAAGCGGTCCTATTTAGCAACACGGAAGAAATTCTGTTCAGGTTCTTTTATAAACAATATATCAATTTTTGAAAGATAAAATTAGCTTTAATCCTGTACAAGAGGAAGCCCTGATTAATTCCGATTTCTAGTGCTACCAATCATTTACCTGAATAGGTGATCGTTCACCCGGGCCGCAGATGCAGGGAAGTGCCCAGCGGACTATAGTACGCTATGTCCGGCGGGCTATGACGCCAAAAATGCGGTGCAGGTGGACGACCTGCAGGGCATAAAAAGATTGTTTGACAAAGTGGAGAATGGTCTATCCTGGCTATCTGGTCAATAATGTGCAATTTAGACATGTTATACAAATTAGCCATAAAATTTCGTCACGGATTCAGGAATTAAACAAGTAGGGCGAACACAACTCAGAAACCATCATTCCGGCCGTAGCAAAGCGTCGGGCTGGAATCTCGAATTCTCAAGCTGGATACCGGATCAGAGGTCCGGCATGACGTGCAGGAGACGCTTGACTACCCGAAAAATTAGTGAGAGCTTTCCTTAAACCACTTCAACAAGGGGGTGGTGGCATTCAGAAGGTGTTGTTCTTACATTTTGCTCACGGTCTGGACCTTGCGGGGTTTTCTCACTAGCCCACGGTTTTAACCGTGGGTAACTGGAGGACTAGTTACGTCAATAACCGATTCATCGGTTTCTCATTCAAAAGGGAGTTTTACATAAAGAAAAACTCCTATAAGTTTGGGTTTCTAGAACTAGCAATTAACTAAGGAAGTAGGACTAGCACAACTCAGAAACCATCATTCCGGCCGTAGCAAAGCGTCGAGCTGGAATCTCGAATTCTCAAGCTGGATACTGGATCAGAGGTCCGGCATGGCGTGCAAAGGGGCATTGGCAAACTCAGAGGTTCCAAAAGTTGGCAATTTTGAAAAATAATAATGCATAATATAAAAGACCAGGGTACTATGTGCGAGCGCGAAATCCCCATCAGGGTTGAAATGCCTCTGATAAATGATTATAGTAATTTTACCCGTTAAGCATAACACCGCAAAGATTCTCAATAACTTGGATAACGATTAGAAGACAAGGAAATCTTATGAGTGACGAAATCCAGAAAATACCCGATCAGGAAGAGTTAGAGCGTGAACTAAGCGAGTACTTGAGCAAGAAGTACGGAAACAGAATACGGATTATTTCGCCGGCAAATTTCCAGGCGCCTCAAAGGGAAGAGGAGAAAAGCGAAAGAAAGAGAAGAAAAGGGGTAGAAAGCATAGATTTTGATCTTAACCCCGAGGAACTTGAAGCGTATTTAAACCAATACGTCATCAAACAGGACGAAGCAAAGGCCATCCTGGCAACCAAGATATGTACTCATTTCAAAAGAATCAAGCACCAGAACCAGGTCAGGAAAGGACGATCGCCCAATACGGTGGGTCGCATAAAGAACAACATTATCTTGATCGGACCCACCGGAGTCGGGAAAACGTACATAATCAAATTGATTGCACAAAAGATAGGAGTTCCCTTTGTCAAGGGTGACGCCACAAAGTTTAGTGAAACCGGTTACGTCGGAAGAGATGTAGAAGACCTGGTTCGGGATCTAGTTACCGAGGCTGACGACGACCTGGAGCTTGCGCAGTACGGGATTATATACATCGACGAGATTGACAAAATTGCGTCTGCCCCTAACATAATCGGGCCAGATGTTTCAAGAACAGGAGTCCAGAGAGCCCTTCTCAAACCCATGGAAGAAACCGAGGTTGATCTCAAGACTCCATATGATCCCGTTTCTCAGATTCAGGCCATTGAATACTATCGTAAAACGGGAAAAAGGGAAAAGAAGACCGTTAACACTAAGAATATACTGTTCATAGTAAGTGGAGCCTTTAATGATCTAGCAGATATCATCAAGAAAAGGGTCAGCAGTCAGAGCATAGGTTTTGACGCGAATATAACCAGTAAAGATGACGATTATAAATACCTGCACCACGTAAGAGCCGAAGACCTGATCAAGTATGGTTTTGAAAGTGAATTCGTGGGCAGGTTGCCGGTAATTGCTGTGCTTGAACCGCTCAGCGAAGAAGATCTTTATGAGATCCTGAAAAATCCGAACAACCCCATTATAAACGGGAAGAAAGAAGATTTTCGCTCCTACGGTATCGACATATATTTTGAAGATGAAGCCCTTCGGCTGCTTGCAAACCTCGCTTACAGGGAAAAAACCGGTGCTAGAGGTCTTGTGAGTGTTATTGAAAGGGTATTGTTACCCTATGAGAAAAAACTTCCTTCTACTAGTATCCAGTTCCTTGTAGTAACTCCCGAAATAGTGAAAGATCCGGAAGGGGAACTCGAACGCCTTCTGGCAGATCCGGAAAGGCCGGAACTTCTTGAGAAATACCTAAATATCAAAATGAAGCAGAAATCAGAGTTGAGGGATAGCATCTACAAAAACAGGGAAAGTTTCCTCGGAAACTATGCACAGATTTACACTGAGAGCCGTGTTGACATAATTATTGACCAACATCTGCGAACGGGCGTGGAGTTGGAGATACTCTTCGAGGATCTTCTAAACATGTATAACCAGATAAAGAGCTTCGAGGTATCATTTTTTGAAAGATACGGCTTTAGGGCCAGGTTTGGCGACGAAGCCATCGATGAAATCATTGAGCGCGCGGTACTTCGAGACGTATCGGCGCAGAAGATTTGTGAGGAAATTTCGAGGGACTTCGACTATGCATTTAAGTTGGTTGCGGACAAGACGGGCCAGGCAGAATTCCTTTTGCCAAGGGAGGCTGTTATTGATCCGGATAACTACGTTAACCAGTTGATTCGTGATGCGTATAATAAAGAACCTTACGAAGTTGAGCAGGACAGGTACTCAACCTGATAATCTACGGAGGCCCGTGAATGATCGGTATTTCTAAACTTTACTGTGGTACGGTTGAACCTTCCGATGCCCTGAGATACGGTAGAAAATCAGGGGATATGCCTTCCCACCTTCTTCAATTTTCAGAGGATAAAAAGCCGGTGGTGGTGTGGAACATTACACGCAGATGTAACTTGCGTTGTATGCACTGCTACGCTCACGCGAAGAACCGGGAATTTGAAAATGAGCTTTCCCTCGAAGAGGGAAAACAATTGCTTGATGACCTGAGTCAGTTCGGTTGCCCAGTGGTTCTTTTTTCGGGTGGTGAACCACTGATGCACCCTAACCTGGTGGAACTTACCTCGTACGCCGTGGAAAAAGGTATGCGGGCGGTCATCTCCACGAATGGAACTCTCATTACAAGACAAATCGCCAAAGAACTGAAGGCCATAGGCCTTTCTTATGTAGGTATTAGCCTCGATGGCATGGAAGAAATCCATGATAAATTCAGAGGCGTGAAAGGGGCATTTAAGGCGGCACTTGACGGAGTTGAAAATGCCCAGAAAGAGGGAATCAAGGTTGGTTTGCGGTTTACTATAAATAGGCTTAATTATAAAGAGATTCCCGCTATTTTTGATTTGATTGAAGAACGGGAAATTCCCCGTGCCTGTTTTTATCACTTAGTTTACGCCGGACGCGGCAGCAAGCTTATCAAGGAAGATCTCGATCATGAAGGAACAAGAAAAGTTGTGGATCTTATAATTGACAGAACCGCAGAACTTCACGCCAGGGGAAAACCCAAGGAAATTCTCACCGTTGATAACCACGCCGACGGGCCGTATGTCTATTTGCGCTTGCTTAAAGAGGATCCTGGGAGAGCCGAGGAAGTCCTTGAGCTTTTAAAAATGAACGAAGGGAATAACTCGGGCAGGGGAATCGGCTGCGTTAGCTGGGACGGCGAGGTGCATGCGGACCAGTTTTGGAGGCACTACTCCTTTGGCAACGTTCGTGAGAGACCCTTTAGCGAGATCTGGACTGATCTTTCAAATCCTCTCATGCGAAAATTGAAGGAAAAGAAAAAATACGTGAAGGGACGGTGTGCCGAATGCCGCTGGTTAGACATTTGTGCTGGAAATTTCAGGGTGAGAGCAGAAGCGGCGACTGGAGACCTGTGGGCGCCTGATCCTGCTTGCTACCTTACGGATAGAGAAATAGGGCTTGGTTAAGTACTTCATTCCCGGAAGGTTTTTATCTCAGATCATAGGAGGGATACTGTGGAGTTTCCTGAATACAGACCGCGAAGAATGCGGAAAAACGCCAATTTTAGAAGATTGGTACGCGAAACGAGGCTATCCGTTGATGACTTGATCTACCCGCTTTTTGTTGTACCTGGGATCGGGATAAAGGAACCCGTGCCATCCATGCCAGGGGTTTTCCGAATGTCTGTGGATAACCTGGTTAAGGAAGTCGAAGAAGTGGCTTCGTTGAATATACCTGCTGTCATCCTTTTTGGAATTCCGGAAGAAAAAGATGAAGTGGGAAGTGGTGCATACGCCGAAGACGGTATAATTCAGCGTGCCGTTAGAGCCATAAAAAAGAAGGGGATCGATATTATAGTTATTACCGATGTATGCATGTGCGAATATACGAGCCACGGCCATTGTGGCGTCATAAAGGATGGTAATGTTGATAACGATTCCACCCTTGAACTCCTTGCTAAAACTGCCCTTTCGCATGTCTGGGCAGGAGCAGACATGGTTGCCCCATCGGACATGATGGATGGAAGAGTCAAGCGTATCAGAGCTGAACTTGATGAGCATGGGTTTTCAAGTGTCCCCATCATGGCCTATTCAGCCAAGTACTGCTCTTCTTTTTATGGCCCGTTTAGGGATGCCGCCGATTCGGCTCCCCAGTTTGGGGACCGCCAGGCCTACCAAATGGATATTGCCAATACGGAAGAAGCCATGCGAGAAGTTGCTCTTGATATCATGGAAGGAGCTGATATTGTTATGGTAAAACCGGCTCTCGCATTTCTTGACATTATACAGAGGGTAAAAGACCAGTTCGATAGGCCAATTGCCGCGTACAATGTAAGTGGTGAATATTCCATGGTTAAGGCAGCGGCGGAAAAGGGGTGGATAGACGAAAAAAGGGTGATGATGGAAATTTTGACAGGGATAAAAAGGGCAGGGGCGGACATGATTTTGACGTATTTTGCGAAAGATGTTGCGAGAATTTTCGCATCTTGACAGTTGCAATATACTCAACAAGTGAGTTTGGTTATCGCAAAATGTGGTTGTAATATCAGGGTTTTTGGAAGTGCTGAATTTTAATGAATAGGGAAAAGCATCCAGGACATAACGGAAAATCAGGACACCAGAAAGCTTCCGGGATTCCCTTGCCGAGGCTCATAGCCTGGGAAGTTACAAGGACGTGTAACCTGTCTTGTGTGCATTGCCGTGCGGCATCGGTTGATAAACCCTATCCAAATGAACTCACCACAGATGAATGTTTAAAATTTCTGGATGATGTGGCTTCATTTGCAAAACCGATCATTATTCTTACCGGTGGTGAACCGCTACTAAGAAGTGACATATTTACCATTGCTAGGTATGGTGATAGCTTGGGTCTCAGAATGACATTGGCTACCAACGGTACATTGCTTACGAGAGAGATAGTTAATGAGATGTCGAAGGCGAATATCCAGCGGGTAAGTATCAGTATTGACGGAGCAACTGCTGAAAGTCACGATGCATTTAGAAAAGTGAAGGGTGCATTTGAAAATTCTCTTCGA